>FWPU01000065.1_pt1 | contig 244999 bp, 228 predicted proteins | sample 2228361 | NCBI WGS metagenome assembly FWPU01 (sample SAMEA103939777, study PRJEB20133) | metagenome
ACTCAAAGCGCGGGCATGCCGCCTGCATCGTGAGTGGGGCGCAGACTTGCGCTTGCAGGAAAGCCATGGTCTTTTGTCATTGTCGGGCAGGCTGGTGGGTTTCTGGCGGTTTCCGATCTGTAGGGGCGGACCTGTGTGTCCGCCCCAAAGGATTGTGGTGCTTGAATGCTTGAGGGGCGGACACATGGGTCCGCCCCTACGAGAGGGTGACCGGGAATTTATCCGTGGGAACGCCGGCGTCCCGAATTTATCCGCGGGAAAGGGGGAACATCTCGAATTTAGCTTTGGGATCGCGGGCCTGGTTCCCGCATACATGGCGGGCCACAGGCCTGCTCTTCCAGGAAAACAAACGCTTTGGGACGTAGGGGCACGGCACGCCGTGCCCCTCCTTGAAAGGCCATTAAAAACCTTGCTGCGGCGATTATTCGGACAAGCTCCTGGCCGGCGGGTTTAAACGGCGGGGGACGAGATCAACCCTGTTCAGCCCTGAGAGGCCTTGGCAAGGATTTCCAGATTCTTTTGCATTCTCTTTTGGTCGGCCTTACGGTTTTCCTTGTTGGGCTTGTCTTTTCTTTTGCGAATAAGACGCGTCTTGTGCGTATTGGACGGCATGTCTTTCCCCCTTGTTTCGCCCTCATGTCGAGAAGCGTTTAGCATTCGCATGGGCCGGCGCCACCATGGGCTTAGCCGGCCGTTTTCAAAACAAAGGGTTAGCCGTTCGGCTAACCCTTGAATTTCCTGGTGGAGCTGAGGGGAGTCGAACCCCTGACCTCTTGAATGCCATTCAAGCGCTCTCCCAACTGAGCTACAGCCCCAGCGGCATGTGGGCGATCCTATAGCAGCCGTCGCATGCCCATGTCAACCCCCTTTTGCATGCGCCGGTGAAAGCCGGAAAGGGCGGATCAAGCGTTAAGCATTTCGCCGAGGACTCGACCGTAATCCTGACAGGCCCTCATGCCTTCAGGTGTGTTGACCTTGTGTTCCAGAAGGTTGAAAGACCCAAGACTTGTCATGCGCATCTTGAAGACATGTTCCATGGTGTCGTAGATGTACTTGGGAGCGTCACCGCTATGGGTGTAGGATCCAAAGGCACCGCCGACCTTGCCTTCCAAGCCCGCTTCCTGAGCCATGAAGAGAAAGGTTTTCATGCTTTGGGTCATGTCCCGATGGTAGGTGGGAGATCCGAAAATGTAGGCGTCATACCCTTTGATTTCGTCGGCTTTCTTGATGTCGGAAATTTTCTTCAGCACCGGCTCATGCCCCGCAAAGCGGATGCCTTCAGCAATATAGTTGGCCATTTTTTCCGTGTGTCCAGTCCGACTCACATACGCGATGAGCACTTTCATCAGGCTTTCCCTCCTTCTTCCGGTTTCTTTTCAAAGGTTTTCTTTTCACCACACTGAGGGCACTTTTGAGGCTTACAACGACTATCCTTTTCAAAACCACACCTGGTGCATTGAAACACTGCCATGGATCACTCCTTGGGACATTGATGGAAAAGACTTCTCAGAACCTATCGGGAAGTTTCCGTTTCCGCCATGCAACAAAAACTCTTTTTGCGCGCTCCACACACCGGGCACTTCCAATCATCGGGAAGTTCCTCAAAGGGAGTTCCTTTGGGAATTTTGCCTCGTTTATCTCCGCGATCAGGATCATAAACGAAACCACACGTCGGTCCCCCACAACGATAACATTCCTCCGGCTGAGCCATCGTGCCTTTCCCTCCTTCCTTCTGTTGTTCAGTTCTCAAAGCGCCGTAGGTTTTAGAACCACTACTCGTCAAACTTATGCGTCATTGATACGCTGTCAACGGATGTTGAATAAAAAACCCGTAGGTTCTCCTTACCATGGAGAAAAGTCTTTTTCACAAAAGACCGAAGAGGGACTCGGGCTTGCGGGGCGAGGGAATGGATTTCAATGCGCCGTGGAAGGATCGTTTAGGGTCGATGCTGGAACTGGAAGGTTGCCGCCATCAGAGTCGACCGCGGAAGAAATACGACGGTGCCGCCTCTGGAAATGAAAGGGGTACGTTGGGCAAAAGATTCAATCGTCTCGAAGCATAGGTTCGTAATAGCGGCGAAAATCTTCGGCGTACCGATCGATCCAGTCAAAGACGGCATCTTGGCCCAGATCCCTTCCGGCTTTTTCGCTTTCAATCCATTTGTGTTTCTGGATTTCCTGCAATTGAAGCCGAATGTAATCCGGAAAGGTTAAATGTCTTTCTTGATTCATCCCTGAACCTCCACACTTCGGTGTGGCTGTGAAACTCCAAGATGTCTTCACTGATCGATCCTATTTAAATGCCGTTAAGAGAGAGCGTCAAGATCTTTGACGAACCCTTTTGAGCTGCGGAATCGATGGTGGAGGCGGCGGGAATCGAACCCGCGTCCGAAAGCCTTCCGCTTAAGTTTCTACATGCTTAGCCACGGTTTTGAGTTTCGCTTCTCCTGGCTCCCCGTGAGCCGGATCCTCTGGAAGCTAGCCCTGAAGGTTCTCGTTTTCTTGGCCTAGGGCGCGGCCTTGAAAACCAGCCCGAGGAGTCGACGCCCCTTTCGGCCTTACGGGCTTAGGCCGAAGGAACGGCAGCCGGCTTAAGCGGCTGCAGCGTACGCATAGTCGTCTGCGTTTGCTTTAACCCCGACCGGAATACGGGCGGCCAGGACCCCCGGCATGCTTCTTAAGCTTCATGACCTCCGTCGAACCCTTTTCGCCCCCCTAAAGACGCCGGACGGCATCCACTGAGAGGAGTGCAGTGAAGCTTTGCGAGTCCGCAATCATTGCCATAGATATATAAGCGCATCGGCAAGAAGAGTCAAGCGGCAAATGGATTTCAAGAAGGTTGCCGTCTATGATTCTTTCGATTATGAACGGGTCCGTGGGGCCTTCAAGAGAAAAAAGCGCAAAGAAGAGGCGACGGACATGAGCGGCTATGAAGAGATCATTAGAGAATACTTGAAGAAGGCGTGGGCGCGATCCCTTGAGTCTCTAACCAAAGCAGTGCCTGTTGTGCCGGATCCTTCGGGGGCTTTGTCTTTTGAAGCCTTTGGGAAAAGATGCACGGTCCGGCGAGAAAGCGTTTTCTTTGATGGTGCTTTGGAGGTTGGACCCAAAGCGGTCCTTGCCGCCATTTATGTGGCCCATGTTCCTGAACGAACCGCCCCGTTGCATCCTCTTAAAGCTTTCAAGGAAATTCCCAATAGTGGTCCTTACCAGGCCGCTTTTGCGGTTCACGCAGAACAGGTTCTGGTGCCCCATGTGCCGAAGATCAAGGCTCGGCTGGATTATCTGATTCAGTTTTTTTCCGGACATCGCAACACGGATGCCCCGTCCGGAGATTTTTCCTTCACTCTGTACCCGTTTCCTCGAATCCCGCTTTACTACATCGTTCATGAAGCGGACGATGAGTTTCCCGCTGCGGTCACCTGCCTTTTTGGAGGAGATTGCGCCTCCTTTATGCCTTTGGACGCCTTGGCGGATGTGGCCGAATACACCGCCCAAGAACTTATTGCGGGCTGTCAAACACCCTGAAACCTTGGCGGCCTCTTGGGCTGGTATCTGTGAGATTGACACCGTGGGCCGCCTTTGCTACGAGCATGGTGAAAGCGGCACAACGATGGGCGGAGAGACAGGTCCATCCCGGCCGAGGTGGCGCGGCAAAGAGGCACGCCTACCGCAAGAGATGATGGAGGAAGGAGCGGCGTGGGGTGAGCCCCGGGCAATCGTTCCTGCAGGGCGCACTCCGCCAGGGGAGAAGGCCCAACTGATAAATCCGATCAGGTCCGGCTTCACGTGGCTTAGGCCATAGGCTGCGGTGGTTTTCCATGAGGTGAAGGCAACGATGACCAGGCGCGATTTTTTCAAAGGCATCCTTGGAGCCGGCCTCAGTTCCGGCTTGGTTCTTCTGCCCTCAAACCCGGCTTCGGCAGCACCCTCCCTTCGAAGGTTTTCCGGTGTTCTAAGCGTCTACAACCTTCATACCGATGAAGGGTTCACGGTCCGCTACATGACCCGAAGCGGCCGTCTGGATGCTCGAGCCTTACGGCGGCTCGACTATCTTTTTCGATGCCACTTTACCAACACGGTCCGCCCTGTGGACCGTTCTTTGTATCTCTTATTGGACGCGGTGCAGCAGCGCCTTAGAGCCTATCGTCGACCCTATCTGTTGGTTTCCGGGTACAGATCTCCCGTCTACAACGAATACCTTCGCCAGCAGGGCTATTCGGTGGCCGAAAAGAGCTATCATATGAAGGCCATGGCGGCGGATGTCTATATTGAAGGGGTGTCCTTGGACGCTCTTCGATCCGCCGCAGCCGATTTCAAAGCCGGTGGTGTGGGCACTTACAGCGACTTCATCCACCTGGATGTGGGGCCAGTCCGCTACTGGTAGCTTCCAGAGCGAACCTTTCCAGCTTCAAGGCTCCCACCAAAACCCTGTCCCGGCCATAGATATCCTGGCGAAAGTGGACGGTGCCGTCTTCATGGACCCAAGCCGTGATGTAGAGCAGATGCACCGTGCATGGCTTGAGCAGCGGAATCATGTGATGTTTACCGCCGTCCATGAGTTTTTGTAAGGATTCACGAGTCCATTTGGGATCGTCTTGAAGGACGAACAAAGCCAGATCCAGGGGTTTTTCCAAGCGAATACAGCCGTGGCTTAGAGCCCGGTGCGGTCTTTGAAAAAGGTGCCGTTCCGGAGTGTCATGCAGGTAAACACTGAACCGGTTGGGAAGCACGAACTTGATACGGCCCAAAGCGTTCCAAGGGCCCGGCAATTGTCGAATTCGGCCGGGAAAATTTTCCGCCCGCACGGTTTGCCAATCAATGCTCGTGGGATCGAGTCGGACCGTTCTATCCCCCGAAGTGGCCAGCAGTTCATAGTGATGCCGCTGCAGATAGCTCGGATCCCTTCGTATCTTGGGCAGCATCTCTTCTGTCGCGATACTTTTGGGCACATTCCAATAAGGGTTCAGTTCCACGTAACGCATCACTTCGCTGAATACAGGCGTGGATGTGGCACTTCCACCCACGATGACCTTCATTTTCAGCACGCTGGCACCGTGTTCGTAGGCTGTCAGGGAATAGTCGGCGGTATTGACCACCACGTAGCGTTCCCCCCAGGTTCGAGGAAGCCATCGGCGACGTTCCAGATTGGCCAGCATTTGCAAGAGTCGGTCCCGCGGTGACACATTGAGTGCCTCAACGGTTTTCTTTCCTACGACGCCATCGGCACCGACCCCATGGCGCTCCTGAAATCGTCGGACGGCTTTGACCAGCTCCGCATCGTAAAGGTCCGAGGTTTTCGACGGCTGTGAGGTGTAATCGCCGAGTTGATAAAGTTGACGGCGCAGGATGGGGACTCGGGGGTCCTTCTGTCCGGGATGAAGGGTGGGCCCTTCGGGCAAGACCGGCCAGGGTTCTTGAGCGGCGAGTTTTCTTTGAGTGGGCACGGCGGCCACAAGGCGCCAGTAATCTTCGTCAGGCGGTGCGAAATGGCGCAGGGTACGGCGAAGATCATGGTGGTTGAGGAACTCTTCCAGACCGGCGATCAGGTCTGCCTGGTGGGCGTGAGCTACCCACTGGGGATCCAAAGCCGTGGGGTTCACGCGTCCTGAAGAGAGATGAGAAAACAAGACCAAAAAGGCGTCTGTCAGCACCAGATCCAGATTCGCCAAAAGGCTTGAGGAAAGCTCCCGTTCTCGACGACTTGCGTTGTCGATCACATCAAGAAGCGCCTTAAGGCAGGAAAGGTGATAATCCTCAGGATTCAAGCCGTGATTGGCGGCTTCCTCTTGAAGAAAACGCACGAGATCCCTGGCCCATGAAGAAGGCTTGGAGTTTTCCAGCCATGCCGGGGCATATTCTCGATACCGGTAAAAAGCGATCATTTCCGGGGCGGAGTGAAGGTTTTGACACGCCGCATAAAGGTTTTCTTCCGCACCGGGGTGGGAAAGGATCACCTGCAAAGCTTCTTCAACGGAAGTATTTTGGGTGAAGGCGTGAGGAGCGAAAGAAAGGACAAGGCTCGTGCAGACCCCCATGATGGTCACAAGCGTTTTAGAGAAGACGCGTTTCAGAATGCAGGTTTTTACGAACATCACAGCAGCAACTCTCCCGGATTTTGATTTTGCAGATCATCGAACCGTGCCGCCTATTTGACACCATCAGCGCCTTTCTGCCAAGAGCGGATCACCGCTTGGGATGAAAAAACCCGCAAGGGCCACCTAAAAAAATATTTCACAAATTCCGGTCGCTCTGGTAAAGAGAAGATGACGTCACACGGTCGAAGCTTTTTGAGAAGGGACCGTCAAAGGGTTGTGAAGGACTTTAAGAAGAAGCGGGACACCATAGAATATTTAGCCTTGGTCACCCAGGTGGGGCTGACCATGGCGGGAAGTATCGCCTTCTGCTTCATGGTAGGCTACTACCTGGACAAGTGGGTCGGAACCCGCGGCTTGTTTCTCATCCTTTTCATTTTGTTCGGCATCGTGGGAGGGGCGGTGACGGTGTACCGACAGATAACGAGGCTTCCCAAGAAATGAGGGCACAGATTCCACCGGAAGGCTTTCAAGTTTACCACAGTTACCAAAGGCGTTTGGTGCGGGGAGCCTTTACGGCGGCCGTGATGGTCGGCCTGGTGGTTTACCTCTTGGGTTTTGTGGCTGTGGCCAAAGGACTGGTTCTAGGGGCTCTTTTCAGTGTCCTTAATTTTATTGTCATGGCTTATGTTTTACCGTATCAAGTTGGAGCCTTTAAGAGCAGAAAAAGGGCGACGGGGTTGGCCTTTGTGTCGCTTGCGTTTCGGTTCGGTTTGTTGGCGATTCCTCTGATTGTGGGTTTAAAGAGCGACCAGTTTAAATTTTGGGCGGTTGTTGTGGGTTTGTTTACCGTGCAGTTGGCTATCATGGGTGAACACCTTGTGATCAGGCGCTGGATGGGTGCGCGGTCGAGTGAGGAACCGAGCGCGTAAGTCCAGGGAACGGCAGCAGGAAGCGGAGTGAAACATGGAAGAACTAACCCACGTATGGGTATGGACTTTGGACGTGGCAGGCTATCATCTCGTGTTCAATGCCACGACCATCGTGATGACGCTGACCGTCATGGGTCTTCTCATCGTTTTTGCTTTCTACGCCACCCGAAAGACCCAGTATGTGCCCAACCCCTGTCAGATGGTGGCGGAACTGTTCGTGCAGACCTTTTGGAATTTGACCAAAGACGCCTTAGACGAGGAAATGGCCAAGAAGTATTTTCCCCTCATTTGCTCTCTTTTCATGTTCCTTCTTCTTTCCAATTGGATCGGCGTCTTGCCTCACATGGATGAACCGACGAAGGACCTGAACACCACACTTGGTTTGGGAATGATGGGTTTTATCATTGCCCACTATGCAGGAATCAAGACGAAGGGTTTCTGGCATTATGCCAAGGAATACTTTCAACCGGTTTTTTTCATGATGCCACTTAACGTCATTGGAGAGCTGGCCAAGGTGATTTCCATATCTTTCCGTCTTTATGGAAACATCATGGGCGGGTCCATCATTATTCTCGTGGTATCGCATCTGGTTTACGGCTTGGTCATACCCCCGTTTCTTTATGGGTTCTTTGGACTTTTTGTGGGGACGGTTCAGGCGTTTGTGTTCACGATGCTAACCCTTGTCTACATTTCGGTGCAGGTAAAATAGTATGGCCATTGACCAAATCACATGGATTCACGCGGCAAGTTATCTAGGGGCAGGTGTGTCCGTCGGTTTTGGGGCCATTGGAGCCGCTTTGGGTGAAGGCTACACCGCCGGCAAGGCCAACAGCATTTTAAGCTATCGTCCGAAAATGTCCGGAGATGTTTTAAAGACCATGTTGGTTGGCCAGGCTATTGCGGAAACGGCTGGTATTTTCGCTCTCGTCATTTCCATGCTGCTGATGTTTGGTGCTCCTGGGGGAACGACGCTTTTGTCGGCCTGGGCCTATCTTGGTGCAGGGCTGTCGGCCGGTATTTCAGCTATCGGATCCGGTATCGGTGCAGGATATCCTGCGGCGGAGGCCTGTATTGCGCTAGGACGACAGCCGAGTGCCAGCGGCCAGATCACCTTGAACATGCTTATCGGATCTTCCATCACTCAAACGCCGTGTATCTTTGGCTTGGTCGTCGCCTTTCTCCTTATGTTTTTGGATTTTGGCTCCAAACCTTACTACCCTTATTGGGCGGCGCTTGTCGGTGCCGGATTGTCCACGGGCTTGGCGGCCGTTGGACCTGGAGTGGGTGGAGGTATGGTAGGAGCCGGAGCCTGTCGCAGTTTGGCCCGTAATCCAGAGGCGCAACGGCCCATTACCACGGCTATGATGGTGGGCATTGGAACGACGCAATCCACGGCGATTTACGGCTTCTTGATCAGTCTCATCCTGATTTTCAAAGGTTTTCCGGAAAGCACCAGCTATGTCCCTTCTTTTGCTCTGCTGGGAGCGGGCTTGGCTATGGGTTTTGGAGGGATCGGTCCAGGGATCGGTGAAGGTATCACCGGCTATTATGCTTTGGATCAAATTGGCCGTGTGCCCGAAGAGGCCACCTTGTTAACCCGCACCATGTTGGTTGGTCAGGCGGTATCCGAATCGACGGGTATCTATTCACTCGTCGTTGCGCTTTTATTGGTTCTGAACGCTTAGAGAAGCAACGCAGGAAGCAGTCATCAAAGGAGGAGAGGAACTATGGAATTTACGGGTGCGGATTTGGTACGTGCGGCAGCCTTGCTCGGAGCGGGAATTGCCATGGGGCTCGGAGCCATCGGACCGGGTGTGGGAGAAGGGTACGCGGCGGGAAAAGCCTGTGAGGCCATTGGCCGTCGTCCCGAAGAAGCGGGCCTGCTGACGCGGACCATGCTTGTAGGACAGGCCGTGTCCGAGTCGACCGGCATTTACTCGCTGGTTGTCGCCTTGTTGCTCATGTTTGTGGTGAAGTAAACGGGCCGTAAAGCCGAAAACGAGTCTGCCATGATCAGCCTGAATGCAACGATCTTCGTCCAAGTGACGTTGTTCCTGGTGCTGCTTTTCATTCTAAACCGCCTGATGATCCAGCCGCTTTACCGGCTTGTTTTGGAGCGGGAACGCGCGATTGAAGAAAAAGAAAAAGCGCTGGAATCTGCGGGAATGGAACTAGAAAAGATGGCATTAGCGTACAAGAAGAGGCTTCAAGCGGCGGAGTCAGAGGCCCGGAAAGCCTGGGAGACAGCCAAGGCAGAGGCACAGGAAGAAGCCCATCGGACGATGCTGACCACTCAGGAGGAGATCACGGCTTTGCGCCAGAAGGTGCGTGCTGAAGTGGAGGATGAGCTGGTCAAGGCAAGAAAGAGCCTCAAGAAACTGGCTCAGGCGCTCTCTTTCGAAATTACCACGAAGGTCGTGGGGCGAAAAATATAGAGGATCTGGAGTTTGAGCATGGTGCGAGCCTTGGGGATCATGGGGGGGCTGCTGGCGGTCGCCTTCGAAGGGGTTGACTACGCCTACGGTGCATCGTCGACCATTTTCGGCATTGAGAGGTCCTTATGGGATCTAGGCTGGCGATGGATCAATTTCGGGATTCTGGTCTATTTCATTCTTAAGTACCTGAAAGGGCCTGTGGTCAATTTTATCAAAGGGCGCCAACAGGCTGTCGCCGGTGTCTTTGAGGAGATCGCCGAAAAAGAAAAGGCTTTGGAACGCCGTCGTCGGGAGCAGGAAGAGCTTCTGGCCGGGCTGGATGAAAAGATCCAAAGCATTAAGGCTTACTACCACGAGATAGGCCAGGAAGAAAAAAACAAAATCCTTGCCCAAGCCGAACGCCTTCGCCGACAGATCCTCGAGGATGCCAGGTTGGCGGCAAATCGCGAATTTGAAGAAGCCAAAAAGAGGTTCCGTGCTGAAGTGGTGGAAGCGGCCGTGGCGATGGCTGAAGAGCGAATTCAAAAGAAAATTACCAAAAAGGATCATCAGCTTCTAATGGAGAATTACCTGGTGCAAATCCAGGCAATGAAAGGTTCCGCCGAAACCGCAGGATCTTAGGGGCTGTCCAAGAAGGAAGTTTCTTTGGAAGAGCCGGCTTTTTCGCCTGGATCATGAGCGGGTCCAAGGCCGACCCTCCAAGGGAACAAACCTAGTTTGTGTTGTTGGGGCGAGGCGCCGCCTCGCCCCTACCATTTCAAGGCGGCGCCTGGCCCCTACATACAAGGAGCCGCGCTTCTGTGTCGGAATGCCAATCAAGACCTGGATAGCGCGGGTTCGCAGAGGCTCTCAGCGGTTTTTTCAAAGTCTTTTTTGTTGGGATAGGGAAAGGAAAGGGGTGGGCCCATGGTCCGCCCCTAAAGTTATTTAGTCTCATGCACGTGATCATGTTCGAAGGTGAGAGGGAATCTTCTGGCACCGCGGTTTTTTTGATTTGGTGGAATGAAGGAGGGTTTCTAAAGAATCACCAGGGGTAATGCCGAAGGAGAGGAACCCGATCGCCGTGCAGCCCGAAGTCGCAGCCATGGGTTGATGCGGTAACGCCGATAGGTTTTCCTGATGGGCAAAGCGGCCGTATGCCATGCTTCTTCGCCGGCTTGAAGGCTTTGTTCCAACAGGTGAAAATCTGACCAGCGAATATGAGACACCTTGGGCCGAACGATGATATCGGCGTTTTGCAGCCTGAGTTTGTTCAAGGCGATTCGGGAAGCTTCGCTGCTTCTGAGAGCAAATTCCAAAGCGCAACTGGGAAGGGGCTGCATATCGGCCACTTCTGAGGAGGTGTCCACGGCAACCACGAAATGAGCGCCGAGGCATCGTGCAGGAACGCACGGCACATTATCGATCCATCCGCCATCCACCAGCAACCTCCCCTGGTAGCGCACGGGAGGCCCCATGCCCGGAATGGAAGCGCTGGCTCCCAAAGCTTTGAGCAGAGACCCGGTGGTCAGGACCACTTCTTCTCCCGTGAGAATATCAAGGGCGACGGCACCGAACGGAACAGGCAGATCCTCGATTCGAATGTCGGGAACAATTTCTGCCAGAAGTTTCCAGTAATCATCTTCGGGAATCAGGCTCGTTCGAGTGACGAGACGTGTGTAAAGATAGCTTTTTCGAATCTGTTGCCCAAAACGGTCAAAGAGGGAAGATGCGGAAGAAGAGCCGCTGTTTTCATCTACGGCCAAGGAAAGGGTTTCTCGAAAAACGTTGCTGTTCACGAAAGTGCGAATCTTTTCTTCGACAATTTCCGCCGATCCATGATGGGCATACAAGGCTCCGATGATGGCTCCCATGCTGGTTCCCAGAATCATGTGCACGGGAAATGTTTCGTCATTGAGATTGCGAAGCACACCCAGATGAGCGATACCCCTGGCGGCTCCTCCGCTGAGCACCAAAGCGGTTTTCAGCATACCACCTCCATCCTCGCGCGCCGTGTTTCTTCAGCGCGACCATCGGGTATGAGAAAAAGGGAATGACTTGACAAAAGTGGTTGTGACAATGGAACCATGAAACCCTTCTCTTTTTCCTTAATCGACTTTGACGAGATTCTGCAAGGAGATTGATCGGCTATGACTTCAGCGGAACATGTTTTCATCGAATGCGGGACGCATCGGTTGGAAGCAAGGGTGCAATGGGGTTCGTTGGAACACGGGGCCTTGCTGTGCCATCCTCACCCTTTGTACGGCGGCTCCATGGAAAACAACGTCGTTTTGGCGTTGGAATCAACCTACGGAGCTCGTGGCTGGACCACCCTGAGGTTCAATTTCCGTGGGGTTGAGGGAAGCACGGGAACTTATGGAGACGGGGATGGGGAGGCTCAGGACATTGTGTTCGTGCATCGATGGTTGCACGAGCATGGCGTGCAAGTCCTTCACCTTGCCGGATATTCCTTTGGAGCCTGGGTGGCTGTCAAATCCTGTGCCCAGGGGATTGTCCCGAAAACGCTCGCCCTGGTGTCCCCGCCTGTCAACTTTTTGGACTTTGCTGATCTTCTTCTTCCACCATGCCCGACTTGGATCCTGGTCGGGGATACCGATGCTTTTGCTGAAAAGGAGCGAGTCAGAGCGTGGGTAGAAAGTCAGAAATCGCCTGAAAGACTTCTGCATTTGGACCTCTGCCCCCACGCCGATCATTTTTACTGGGGCCGAGAACAGGAAATTCGGCGTTTCTTGGGAAGTTTTCTGGATTCTGTGACGGGATCGCCAAAGAACTCATGAATCAAGGCGTTCAGCGTGTCACGACATTCAGCGTGAATGGCATGCCCGGCACCTTCCAGCTCCACAAGCAGAGCATTGGGGAGAAGTTCCGCAAGCACATGGGCATTGGCGGCTGGAACCAGAAGGTCTTCCGTACCGGTCACCACAAGGGTAGGGACCCTCAGTTGGGTCAGACGATTGGAGGCGTCGAAGTTTTGAATGGCGGCCAGTTGACCGAGAAAGGCTTCTTCGCTCTGAAAAGGCGCCTTCGTTTGCACGCGCCTGTATTCTTCGATCACTTCTCTGTGATGCGTAAAGGCATTGGCACTGAAAAAAAAGGGAAGATTTTTGGTCACGATTTCTTCCTGACTCAGCCCTTTATTGTCCATGAAGCGTGCAAGAACCTCGGAAGACGGAGACACTCTGTGGGGCCCTCCGGCATGGGTGCACCCAAGCACCAGGGCTTCAAATCGGTCGGAGTCTAAAAGGGCTGTTTCCTGGGCGATCATGCCGCCCATGGATAGACCGACCATGAAACATCGGTGAACCTTGAGATGGTCCAGCAGGGCCAAGGTATCCAGCGCAAAGTCTTGCATGGTGTAGGGTCCTGGGGGCATGAAGGATCGGCCGGCCCCTCGATTGTCAAAGACGATGGTGCGGTAATGTCGGCTGAAAAAGGGGATTTGTCCGTACCAGGACCAGGTTCCACCGCCAAGACCGCTGACGAAAACAAGGTTCGGACCGTTTCCATGGACTTCGTGGTAAAGCTGCAGCGAAGGTGTCGTGAACATGGGCATGACTTTTTCTCCTTTCTTTTGAGCTAACCGTTCGGCATTTTTTGACGATTCAATTGGCGTTTGCGGATTCGGGACGCTTTGGTGTATTTAGGGTGCATTTTGGACGTTCCCGTGCAAAAGCGAAATGGGGGGCACCATGAACGAAATGCTGCATGCCGACCGGTTTTCCCATGTTTCTCGTTTTCAGGCAACCCGTTCATTGGACTTTCATGTGGAGGAGAAGCCTATGACGGCGCGGTTCACCCTGCTCAAGGATCAGATCGTTATCGATCGGCTCACAGGGCTCATGTGGCAACGGGAAGGTTCCTCGGACAGGCTCATGTGGCCTGAAGGTTTTGCCTATATTGAGCAGCTCAATCGAACCGGCTGGGGAGGTTTCGACGACTGGCGTTATCCCACTCAAGAAGAACTGGCCAGCCTGCTGACGACCGAAGAAAATCCTTCCACCGGGCTTTACATTGATCCCATCTTTGGAGAGCAACGCTGCGTGTGGAGCAGCACAGAAGCCGGCCACCACAAGTCGGTGTATGCCGATTTCTATTACGGCGATCTCTACGTGGTGGAACAGAAGTACGCCAACCATTTTGTGCGGGCTGTTCGAGGGAATCGGGTCTAGCTTTAAAAGATTTTAGGAGCTCGATTGCGAACGTTTCAGGAGCCTGAAGCACCGCTGGAGGTGGCTTTGGTGGAGCCGGAGATTCCTCCCAACACGGGCAATGTGGCCCGTACCTGTGCCGCCGTCCTTACCCCGCTCCACCTGGTCGAACCCTTGGGCTTTCGCCTGACGGACCGCCATTTGAAACGCGCGGGTCTCGATTACTGGCCGTACGTTCAAGTGATCGTTCATCGGTCATTGCAGCATTTTCTTCGCTGCATGGAAGGTCGAAGACTTCTTTTTTTCTCCAAAAAAGGTTTCGTGGATTACGACCGGTTTGCCTACGAACCGGGCGATTGTCTCGTTTTCGGTTCTGAAACCAGAGGGCTTCCCACATGGCTTCTGGAAGCCCATGCCGATAGGGTCTTGAAAATTCCCATGGAAAGTTCCCATGTTCGCAGTCTCAACCTTTCGACAGCGGTAGGCATCGCCCTTTTTGAAGCACGCAGGCAATTAAGACGGCAGTTGGCCGGAAGCCGAGCCCAGGCGGTGTTTCCCCTGTGAAAAGGGCCTACCCATGAAAATGCTTTGCACGTCCAAAACGCAAAGGGAGTCCATGGAGCCGCTGCCCAAAGAAAGCCTTGTGTCAAGAATGATCGAGCTCTGTCCCGAGATCCAGGAAATGGAGCTTTATGCCGTTGTGGTGGGTCGAGGGACCCATTACTGAGTGATTTTTTTTGAGAGCAGGGCCTGCTCGAAGAAAGATCCTCCCTTAAGTTCCTTCACGATTAAGGTATCTTCCGCGCACGATGTGTCCCTGTGGGAACGCGATCTCAGGCGCGCCGTTCGAGAAGCGGAAAGAAAGCTTGGCGAAGGCAAGCGCGCGGCCTCCTCGACTTCATCCTTGCGATTGTGTCGGACATCCGGAGTGAAAAAAAGTGGCGGAAATCGAGTGGAAAGGCATCATCTGGAAAGCTGCTTATGGTGATCTGCCCATCAAGGATCTCCTGACCATTCTGAAAGGGCACGGTCCCATGGAAGTGCTTCAGTTTCGAAAACCGGGAGCCTTTTGGGGAGAGTTGAGCGTGTCCTTGAGCCCTCAAGGCACTAAGGAGATCACCATTTACCATCTGGAAGTGGAAGGACAGAGACGGCGCGGTAAGGGCCGTCAGGCTCTTCTTTACTTAAAGAGTATTTTCCGCGGGGAAGTGTTTGTGGAAGACCCTGGCCGTGTCATTCGTGTGGCCAATGCGGATCAGGCCAGTTTGCCTTTTTGGATCAAGATGCATCTGGAAGGGATTATCGACGCTTTGGAGAGTGAGCATGTGAGCCTCTCTCATGAGACGCCTCGAGAAGAAGTGGAGCGGTTATTGAAGCAGATGACGGAGGGTCCGGTTGAGGCCCACGACGATAGCAAACATGAGGGCGAGGGAAAAAGTTCGACCGCTTGAAGAAGCCGCTGACCTGTGTCAGAGGCTCAGAGAAGAAAGGCGGCGTCTTGTTTTTACCAACGGATGCTTTGATTTGCTGCATGTGGGGCACCTGCGCTACCTGGAAGAAGCCCGTTTGCTGGGGGATTATCTCATCGTGGGAATCAATACCGACGATTCGGTTCGTCGTCTTAAGGGCCCGCAAAGGCCTTTGGTGCCTGAGAGGGCTCGAGCGGAATTGGTGGCGGGATTGCATTGCGTGGATTGCGTGGTGCTGTTTGATGATCCGGATCCCTTGGCCTTGATACAGCATGTGGACCCGCACGTGTTGGTGAAAGGAGCCGACTGGCCTTTGGACCAGATTGTGGGGGCGGAGTGGGTCACACGCCGAGGGGGAAGCGTGGTGCGAATTCCCGTGGTTGAAGGCTATTCCACTTCAGGCCTTATCGAAAAGATTCTGCGTCACCATGGATTTTCACCGTGACGGCACCTATCAAGGGAAAGTTTGTCGCGACCCACGTGCCGATCCCTTCCAAGACCAAAACTTCCATGAATGTTTCTTCCATCATTCGGGCGGAAAACCTCGCTCGTGTTTATCGCGTGGGTGCGGTGGGGGTGGCCGGACTGAACGGCGTGAGCTTTGAAGTGCTTTCCGGGGAGTTTGTCCTTCTCAAAGGCGACAGCGGCTCCGGAAAGAGCACCCTTCTGGCGTTGGTCGGAGGTCTGGATCGGCCTACCTCGGGTCGGTTGCACGTGGCGGGCCATGATGTGGCCGCCTTGACTGAGCGTGAACTGACGCATTACCGACGCCGAGTCGTCGGAATCGTTTTCCAAAACTTTCATCTACTGCCCACCTTGACGGTTCTGGAAAATGTGTGTCTTCCAGCGCTCCTGTCGGGAACCTCCTACGAATCCGCCAGGGCCAAAGCCCTGCATTGGCTTGAATGGCTGGATATGCTGGACCGTCTTCACCATGTGCCGGGAGAACTCTCGGGCGGTGAAGCTCAGCGCACCGCCATCGCTCGAGCCTTGATCAACGATCCCCATGTGATCCTTGCCGATGAACCCACCGGAAATCTAGACAGTGCCAACAGTGTTCGGGTCATCGACATCCTGGAGTCTCTTCATCGAGAATACGGACGTACCATCCTCATGGCCACTCACAGCACCATCGCCGATGATGTGGCCACTCGCCATCTGTGCCTTCGAGACGGCACCATCGTGGAAGATCGATGTCTGTCTTCTTAGGGCTGCGCATCTACGCCTGGTTCTCCCTTCGCCATGCTCGAAGGTATGTGTGGCGTACCATCGCTGTGATTCTAGGGTTAAGTCTTGGATCAGGCGTGTTCGTGGCCGTGCGGCTGGCGACGACCACATCCGTGCGTTCCTTTGCCCAGAGTATGGACGCTTTATCGGGAAATGCGGATTTTGTGGTGACACGCCCGGGTGGAAGCATACCCTATTCCTTGGTGCGTGACCTGCTATCTCGGCCCCATATCAAGACGGTGTCCCCGCTGCTTATGCTGACTGTTCGCGCCGAATCCTTGTCCCAAGGAGAAGGAAGCACCGTGCTGCGTTGGGTGGGGCTGGATCCTGTTCTGGACCGCCCCTTAAGACCTTGGGCGGTGCAGCGGCTTGAAAAATCCGAAGGGCCTCAAAATTGGATGCGCCTGATCAGTGAACCCGACACGGTTTTTGTGGGATCTTCAGCGGCTCACTCACTGCATGTTCAACCCGGATCAAACATCAGGGTCTTTTATCAGAACCGTAAAAGAAACCTCAAGGTTTTGGGCATTCTCAAGGACGAAGGTCTAGGACTGGCCGAGGGCGGTTTGATTCTTCTTTCGGATCTGGCCACCATTCAGGAATTCTTGGGGCAGTTTGACGGCGTGGATCGTCTGGAAGGTGCTTTTCGAGAGGGCCAAAAGGAGAAAGGGTTAGGTGACCTGGAACACACCCTGGCTTCTGGCTATTCCCTTTATCAACCTCAAGAACGTGAAAGATCGTCTCGATCCATGGTGGCCGCCTATGAGCAAAACCTTTCGGTGCTCAGTTTTGTGTCTCTTTTTGTGGGCATGTTTCTTGTCTACAGCCTTACGGCTTTCAACAGTGTTTCCCGGCGTCGAGAAGTAGCCGTCATGCGGTCCATAGGTGCTTCCACACGTTTCGTTTTTGGTGTCTTTGTCATGGACGGCTTGGTCTTTGGGCTTCTCGGCTGGTTGGTAGGAATACCGATAAGCTTATTTTTTGCCAAGGATTTATTGAAGGCGGTCAGCGAGACGGTCACCGTGCTTTTTGCAAGGGTGGATGTGCGGACGGTGGCCGTGAGCGCTTGGGATGTGGTGGTTTCCATCGTCTTGACTTCTGGTGTGGCGGCCTTGGCTGCCTTGCAGCCCGCTCACAGCGTCATGACGGTTTCTCCCACGGAAGCTATTCGTCCTCGAAGTTCTGCGCCGTACGGGGATCCAAGAACTCGACGCCAAACCTTCTGGAGTCTGGCTCTTTTGGCAGGGATCCTTCCTTTATCGTGGCTTCCGCCTGTGCAAGGAATTCCTGTCGCAGGTTATGCAGCGGTTTTTTTTCTCTTTTGCGGGTTTTCTCTCCTGGCTCCAGGCATGTTGAAAGGGCTGACCACTCTGCCTTTACATGTGGTGCAGCATGTGGGTGGTGAACCCTGTGTGCTGGCCTTGAAGCATCTGGAAAAGGCGGGAGCACGTGTTGCCGTTTCCGTAGGTGCTTTAATCACCGCCGTGGGACTTTTTACGGCCCTGGTGGTCATGATTTCCAGCTTTCGAAAAACCGTGGAAGCCTGGGTGTTTCAGACCGTGAGCGGGGATCTTTTTGTGCGTCCCATGATGGCGGACATGAACGGGTACCGGGATCCGCTGCCGGAGGCTATGGTTCAGTTCGTCAAAGACCTTCCCGAAACAGACGTGGTGCCGTATCGAAGAATAAACATGACATACCGCGGCGTCGATTGCGCCCTGGAAGGGATCGACTTGGATGGGCTGAAAAGGCATGGTGGGTTTCTTTTCCTCAAGGGCGACGAAGAGCAGGCCTACAACGCCATGAAGGCCGGGGAAAGTGTTATCGTGAGTGAAGTGTTCGCCAATCGAACAGGGCTGCGGATTGGGGATTCTATGGCATTCACGGTCTCGGGCGTTCCCATGACGTTCCGGGTTGTCGGCGTTTATAGGGATTATAGGACGCAAAGCGCTGTGATTTACATGGACTTGAACGTGCTGCAGAAGCGGACGACAGACAGGTCCTGGAGCGGGGTGCGGTTGTTTTTTTCGGGGTCTGAAGAAGCCAGGCAAAGACGGGCTCAGGAGGTTCGAGAACAACTGCTTGAACGTTTCGGGGCTCGTGACGCTCTGGACGTTCTGGTAGGAAGCACGCTTCGGCGGGAAATTCTTCAGGTTTTTGATCAGACCTTTGCGGTGACCTCGGTGCTACTGATCATGGCCCTTATGGTCGCCGGTTTGGGCATGATGACCACTCTGACCATTATGGTCCTTGAACGTATGGTATCGTTAAACACACTCAAGGCCATAGGGGCCTCCACAGGCCAGGTGCGCCGCATGCTTTTGTGGGAAGCCCTCTTCATGATCGTCGTCGGACTTTTCTTGGGCGTTACCTGCGGGTTTGCCTTGTCTGTGATCTTGATCGAAGTGATCAACGCGCAGTCTTTCGGCTGGACGTTTCTTTACCACGTGCCTTGGAATCAATTGGCGGCGGCGTTTCCTCTCATTGCGGCCGCTTCCCTGGCGGCGACCATTCCGGCACAACGCCTGGCTTTTCGTCACAGTCCCGCCGTGCTTCTTCGTGAAGACGTGGAATCGTGAAGTCGTGAAATCGTAAATCGTGAAGTCGTAAATCGTGAAGTCGTAAATCGTGAAGTCGTGAAATCGTAAATCGTGAAATCTTGAAGTTGTGAATCGTGGAATTGTGGGGTGGGCTTGGGAAAGGCGAACACCGGTTGTAGGGGCGGACCGATGTGTCCGCCCCGAAAACGACCGGCCTGTTGGAAACAGGCGGGTTTAGAGCCTGCCCAAAGCCAACGCGAAATCGTGAAGTCGTGAAATCGTAAATCGTGAAACCTGAAATTGTGAGGTGGGCTTGGGAAAGGCGGGCCCGGTTGTAGGGGCGGACCGATGTGTCCGCCCCGAAAACGACCGGCTTATAGGAAATAGGCGGGTTTAGAGCCTACCCAAAGCCAAGGTGAACTCGCGAAGATGAACGTTGAGGACCCTTCAGCGGGATTTCACGAGACGGCCTTCGGGAATTTCCCAGCATTCATGGGTTTTCGTTTCAGCTGAAAAAGCCGTGGGCTTTCAGGGTGTGAAGAATGGCATGAACGGCTTCATCATGGCCGAGGCCATCCAAAAGAAGGCGAGCTTGGGCGTGGTGCGCATAAAGGGGTTTGCGTTCTTGATAGAGCCCTTCCAAGGTCTGACCTGGAGCTCGAACCACACCTCGAGCGTCCAGGTCGCCCAAACGCTGTTCCAGGAAAGGTAACGAAAGGTCCAGCCATAAAATGAATCCATAGGCTTTGAGGTGTTCCATTGCCTTTGAGCTGTAGACGACGCTGCCTCCCGTGGCGATCACCGTGCCGGTAACTTCGAGAGAACAAACGGCGGCTTGTTCGATGGCCCGAAAACCCGAAAGACCTTCTTCAAGAATAATTTCCTGCAACCGTTTCCCATGGGCAGCTTGAATGAGCAGATCGGTGTCCACAAAAGGGGCTGCCAGCTGCTTGGCTACAAGAACACCCAGGGTGCTTTTCCCCACACCGGGCATACCGATAAGCACGAGGTTGGGGGCTTGGGGTTTGAGGTGAAAAAGGGAACCTTTGTGTATGGTGCTCGAATCGGGTGAAGCCAACATCATAGGGATTCCTCGAATCGTAAATCGTAAATCGTGAATCGTAAATCGTAAATCGTGAATCGTGAATCGTGAATCGTGAAATTGTGGGGTGGTCTTGGAAAAGACGGTCACTGGTTGTAGGGGAGGACCGATGTGTCCGCCCTGAAAACGACCGGAAAGTGCACAATCGAAAGACAAGGCCGAACGGTCTGGTAAATTGTTTCTCTAAGAGCGTGCACATCCTGAAGTATTGAAAGAATATGTCTTTGAAACTTGGGATGTTCCATGGAAAAGAGCTGCATGTGGGCCTCACAAAAAAACCAGGTGCAAACATAGGGTCGAAGATAGCGGGGCAGGGCGCAGCCGCTGGGAAGCCAATAACGGCATGGGTCTCCCTTCTGCGTGCGGGTTTGTCCTAAAGGCAGCGCCAGTTCCAAGCCCAGAAGGTACAGCATATCAGTTATATTGTAGGCCACACGTGCCGCCGTGCAGCAGACGTCTTCGCATTGAGGGCACGTCTCGGCACAGTAGCGGGTCATCAAAGGATCCAAGGCTTCAATACCCTGACGTGTGCGAAGGGCCAAGGATCGAAGAATGCTTCGAGTTTCGGAGGAAAGATAGGCGTCCAGTTCCTGAAAAAACCGCCGCCACAGAGCCTCGGAAACAATGCTCCATGACGGCGGAATAAGCTCTCGTCGGGTCATGGGGCTATTTGACAAAATCGTGCTGGATAGCTCGAACCACCAAAACGGGGCATGGGGCTCGAAGGACCACGTTGTTGGCCACACTGCCGATCAGGGTGCTCATAAGAGCGGATCGGCCGTGGGTGCCCACAACGATCATGTCAATATTGTTTTCCTTGGCGTAGTTAATAATTTCTTCCGCCGGCCGGCCTTTACGGATTTCAAAATGGATTTCGGGAATGCCTTCCCGCCATTCCAAAGGCAACAGCTGATGGAGTTCCTCTTCTCGATCTTGGACCATCTTACGCATGGCCTCCACAAAATCCCCTTTATAACCCTTCACGCTCAACTCATGGACGGCATCGATAATCCTTTGATTGATCACATGGATCAAAGTCAAGGACGCTTGCCGATCTCGGGCGATTTCCACGCCGTAACGAATAGCTTTTTGTGAAAATTCGGAAAAATCTACGGGCACCAGAATCTTCTTTAGTTGGATCATGACAATCTCCTCATCTCCGATGGTTCATTCATCTCCAGGGAACGAACAGGGCATTCCGCACACCGCGGTTTCTTACGACAATAAAGATGGCCGACCCGCACCAGCAGAGCATGGAATTCCTGGAAAAGATACACATTGGGGGGAAGAGCGTCCATAAAATAGTGGCGTAAGGCCTCGTAGGCGATGTTGGAAGGCACCAGGCCGTGGCTGGAAAGGATACGCCGCGTATAAGCATCCACCACAAAGCTGGGCTGATGCGCGGCGTAAAGGATAATGCTGTCGGCAGTTTCAGGTCCGATGCCGGCGATGGACAAAAGTTCTTTTCTCAGTGTTTCCAAGTCTTGTTGAAGAAAAGCGGACAAATTTCCTTCGTGATGATGGTGCACATGTCGGCAAAATTCCAGGACGTAACGTGTTTTCTGGTTGAAGAAACCTGAAGGTCTTAGGCACTCGCGCAGAGTATCGGGATCGGTTTTGAGAATCTTTGAAAGGTCCAGCAGGTCCTTAGCTTTTAGGCGTTTGATGGCGAGGGTGACGTTGTTCCAGGAGGTGTTTTGCGTCAGGATAGCGCCGATGATCACTTCAAAAGGTGTATCGGCGGGCCACCAGCCCTGAGGGCCGAAGGCGGCCAAAAGAGTTTCAAAAAGAATTTGAAGAATAACGGAAGGCTCGGCCTCCATTACGGCAGATGCACTCCGTGAATGCGCGCACCGCATGCCGTGCAGGCTCCTTTGTGAATTCCCTGAGGCTTCGTGGAAAAGCCGTAGCGTTTCATGACCACGGCGCCACATTGAGGACAGTAAGTGTTTTCGCCTTCGTCTCCAGGCACATTGCCTGTGTACACGTAACGCAGTCCAGCTTTTAAGCCGATCTCCCGAGCTCGCCGCACCGTGGCCACAGGAGTGGGGGGACGATCGGTCAAGCGGTATGTGGGATGAAAACGGCTCACATGCCATGGGGTTTCCGGTCCCAAAGACACGAGAAATTCAGCGAGTTCCTTAAGTTCCTGAGGGTCATCGTTGAGGCCTGGGATAAGGAGCGTTGTCACTTCGAGCCAAATCCCCAAACGTTTCATGCCCTCCAGAGTTTCCAGCACGGGATCGAGGCGGGCGCCGCACATTTCCTTGTAAAAACGGTTTCGAAAAGCTTTCAGGTCCACATTGGCGGCGTCAAGAAAGGTTTCGGCAGCCGCCTGCAGGGCTTCCGGAGTCATGTAGCCGTTGGAGACGAAGACGTTTTTCAGGCCGGCTTTTCTCGCCTCAATCCCCACATCCATGGCAAATTCCATGAAAATCGTGGGTTCCGTATAGGTGTAGCTGATACTGGCGCATCGCGTTTTCAAAGCATCTTGAACCACGGAGCTTGGAGTGGATTCTCTGCCGTAGATGACCCCTTGGTCCCGAGGCGCCTGAGAAATATCCGCGTTTTGACAAAAGAGGCACCGGAAATTGCATCCCACCGTGGCGATGGAATAACTGAAGGTTCCCGGAAAGAAATGAAAGAGAGGTTTTTTTTCTATGGGATCCACGTTGGCTGCGATCAACTTGCCGTAAACCAGGGAATAAAGACGGCCTTCAAGGTTACGGCGAACACCGCACACTCCAGTTTTTTCCGGCTTGATCACGCAGCCATGCGCGCATAAGCGGCAGCGCACGGCGTTCTTTTCTTCCTGAACGTAAAAACGCGCTTCATGCATAGCCGCTTCCTTCATCTAACGGTCTTGATACGACCCTGGAATGCCGAGAAGACACCACGGACCTTTGGCACGGAACACCCGTCGATGGGGAACATCCATTTCGGCCGTGAAGACGCCAGCAGGATCGTGGGGTTCCCGCCGGTCCGGCCCCTACGACACGTTCCATAAGCGGATCCTGAACCGGCCTGTGCACGGGACGAAGGTCCACACGCATGGCCAGAAAATGTCCGAAGGGCTGGTATTGTAAAAGCGGGTGGTCTTCCACCATCTCCAGATGTGTGGCAAGCCATAACGGAAAAACCAGGCAGGTTCTCCAGTGGCAGACTGCAGAGCCGTAAAGCACGTCTTCCAGCAGATGTTTCAGGGAAAGCACCGACTGAAAGGCTGCGTGGCGGTAGAGGGAAGGCTTCCACAGAAATTCCATACGGCGGTAACAACCGGTCAGAGACCATTTGTTCAGAGTGCCGATGAGGACATGCCGGCGTGCCACTCGGCACGCCTCGGCCAGAGCAGCTCGAGGATTTTCGACAAATTCCAGCGTGGTGATCAGAGTCACCGTATCGAATTCATTGTCACTGAAAGGCAGATCTTCGGCAAATCCGTGATGAATGCGGATACGCTGAGGAAGTTTTCTCTGGGCATAACGCACCAGTTCCCAGGAAGGTTCGACGCCTGTGACAGCATGCCCTTGTTGAGCGAGCCACTGAAGGGTCCAGCCCGTGCCGGAACCCACATCCAGAACACGTTGCGGAGTTGTTGGATTCCAGAGGCGTTGAAGCAGATTTCGTTCCAAGCGCAACACGGTGCGCCCGGGCTCGGTTTCGGCCCATCTTTCCATGCTCTGGGCATCATCGAGGCGAAAAATGTATCCCACACCCACCTCTTTCCAATGTGCCAAATTCATGATTCACAATTTACGATTTTACGAATTACGAATCACGACTTCACGATTTACGGTTTACGATTTCACGAGTTCACGTCGCCTTGGGCACTCTCTAAACCCGCCTATTTCTAACAAGCCGGGCGTTTTAGGGGCGGACACATCGGTCCGCCCCTACAGCCGCTGCCCGTCATTCCCAATCCCACCCCACAATTTCACGATTCACGATTCACGATTCACGATTCACGACTTCACGATTTACGATTTCACGCTGGGTGGGGGCATCTTGCAAACCCGCCCATTCCCAACAAGCCGGGCGTTTCGGGGCGGACACATCGGTCCGCCCCTACAGTCGCTGCCCGTCATTCCCAATCTCACCCCACAATTTCACAATTTCACGATTAACGATTTCACGATTAACGATTTCACGATTTCACGTCATTCCGAAAAAACGGCTCCTGTGGCGCCGCTGGTGACCATTTTGGCATATCGAGCCAGATATCCATGCTGAACGCGGGGCGGCTTGGGGCGCCATGCCGCTCGACGTGCTTCCAAGATGGCCTCGTCTACGAGAAGATTGAGTTTCTTCGCTGGAATATCGATGGCAATCAGATCCCCTTCTTCGACCAGGGCGATGGGGCCTCCCGCCGCTGCTTCCGGACTGATATGCCCGATGGCGGCTCCTTGGGTGCCGCCACTGAAGCGGCCGTCGGTGATGAGGGCAACTTCCTTGCCCAGATTCATGCCGATGATGGCCGCCGTAGGAGTCAGCATTTCCTGCATGCCGGGGCCGCCTTTGGGCCCTTCATACCGTATCACCACCACGTCTCCGGGCTGAATAGCACCTCGCAAGATGGCATCGGCGGCATGGTTTTCACTTTCAAAAACACGGGCGCGTCCCGTTCTTTGCAACATTTCCGGAGCCACGGCGCTTTGCTTCACCACCGCCCCTTCCGGTGCCAGATTGCCGTAAAGAATAGCGATGCCGCCTTGCGCATGATAAGGATTTTCCACAGGGCGAATCACGGAATGGTCCACATGTTTTACGGATTCCAGATTTTTGCCTACGGTGTTTCCTGTCACGGTTCGTGCGTCCAGATGCACGGCGCCGATCTTGGCCAGTTCCTTCATGACTCCTTGAACACCACCCGCCGCGTGAAGATCCTCCAGGAAGTGAGGACCTCCGGGACGTAGAGAGCACAGATGCGGTGTCCTGGCGCTGATACTGTTAAAAAGATCGAGATTCAATTTGTAGCCGGCTTCATGGGCGATGGCGGGCACATGCAGCACCGTGTTGGTGGAGCACCCCAGAGCCATATCCACAGCGATGGCGTTTTCAAAGGATTCCATGGTGATCATGTCTCGAGGTTTCATGTTGTGACGCACCAGGTCCATAATCCGCATGCCGGCCATCTTGGCCAACCGATAACGGGCGGCTGTCACGGCAGGAATGGTCCCGTTACCGGGAAGGGCCAGCCCCAAAGCCTCGCTTAAACAGTTCATGGAATTGGCGGTAAACATGCCTGCGCAGGACCCACAACCAGGGCAGGCGTTGTCCTCAAGTTCTTCCAAATCCTCTTCGCCGATGATACCAGCTTTCAACGCCCCAACACCTTCAAAGACCGAAATCAGATCCACCGGCTTTGCTCCGACTCGACCCGCCAACATGGGCCCGCCGCTTACCACGATGCACGGAATATTCAAGCGAAAGGCCGCCATGATCATGCCGGGAATAATCTTGTCACAGTTGGGAATGAGCACCAAGCCGTCAAAAGGATGGGCCATGGCCATGACTTCCACACTGTCTGCAATAAGTTCCCGGCTTGCCAGACTGTAACGCATGCCGTCGTGGTTCATGGCGATACCGTCGCAGATGCCGATGGTGGAAAACTCGACCGGGGTGCCTCCTGCCATGCGCACACCGGCCTTCACAGCCTGGGCGATCTTGTCCAAGTGAATATGCCCCGGAATGATTTCATTGAAGGAATTGACGATGCCGATCAAAGGCCGATCGATTTCTTCACGAGTGTAACCCATGGCCTTAAAAAGGGATCGATGCGGGGCTTTTTCGGGTCCTTTCTTCATAAGATCGCTACGCATGGCCGTTTTTCCTCCGTCTAAGTCAGGGCCTTTGGGGTGTTGGTCTTCATCGAGGTGTGAATCGCTTCAATCCCGATCAAAGCGTCTGCGGCACGGCATTACCAGGCCTTGAAGGTTACTGTAGCGCCCTGATCCTTTGCAAGGGAAAAGGCTGGATTTTGTCGGAAATACGTGTTTGCCTGGGAGCGCGGCGGCCCGCCCACATCATGAGCGGGCCTGAGACCTGCGCTCCCACGAAAAGACAGTTTGAGCCTTGTAGGGGCGAGGCGGCGCCTCGCCCCTGCCTTGAAACGGCATTCAGCATAATGATCCTTGGGCCTTCTCGAACGCGTTCCCAGCGTCCCTCCCATGCACCACATGCCGACAGATCCCCCCGGCACCTGCACAGGACTCTCGACATTTAAAAAAAACGTGGAAAAATGCAGTTTGGCGTGCAAATCATGCGACCTTTTCGTCATGGGGCGAAGGGAAGTCAGTGGGGCTCGCATGCGAGCGGGCAGGATCGGAACAACAAACGGAGACAGGTTATGTGCGGCATCGCTGCCATTTTTCGCTACAAGAACAACGAAGTCATAAACGATGCAGAACAATGGTTGGCAAAGGTCAATGCTCGTCAAAGGTTACGAGGTCCAGACGGAGAAGGGGTGTGGGTTTCTGAAGATCGTACGGTGGGTCTCGCGCATAGACGTCTGGCCATCATTGACCTTTCTTCGGCAGGCCGGCAGCCCATGGCATCAGACGACGGCCGGATTCAGGTGACCTTTAACGGTGAGATTTATAATTACAAGGACTTACGCACTGCCTTAGAAGCTCAAGGAGCTCGCTTTCGATCTCAAAGCGACACGGAAGTCCTTATCCATCTCTATCAACGCTACGGCGTGGCCATGGTTGAACATCTGCGTGGGATGTATGCCTTTGCCTTGTGGGACGCTACGAAAGGCGGTCTTTTGCTCGCTCGAGACCCCTTCGGCATCAAACCCCTTTACTATGCGGACGATGCCGGCACTTTGAAAGTTGCAAGCCAAGTCAAGGCCCTTCTGGCGGCAGGGGTTTCCGATACGTCTCCCGAACCGGCTGGTCATGCAGGCTTTTTCCTTTGGGGTTGGGTGCCGGAGCCTTTCACCTTGTACCGAGGTATTCGATGCTTACCTCCCGGGTCCACACTTTGGGTGTCCAGAGGAGGCCCCGTCCCTGAGCCAAAAATCCACTGCGATGTGGCCAAGGAAATCGCAAGCGGTGAGATTTCCCAACCGTCTTTGGACCGGCGAAGGGTGGAGGAAATCCTTGGAGAAGCTTTGGAAGAAACCATGCGCTACCACATGGTCTCTGATGTGCCGGTGGGCATGTTTCTTTCAGCCGGCCTGGATTCCACATCCCTTGCCGCCCTGGCTTCACGCCATTCGCCGATACCTTTGCGCACCTTCACTTTAGGATTCGATGAATTTCGAGGAAAAATGGACGACGAAACGCCTTTTGCCGAAATGGTCGCTCAGAAACTTGGCACGTGCCACGAAACAGGCTGGGTGTCCAAAAAAGATCTCATGGACAACTTGAATCACTTCTTTGATGCCATGGATCAGCCCACCATCGACGGCATCAATACCTATCTGGTAAGCAAGGGGGCCGCAGAAAAGGGGATCAAAGTAGCCCTTTCAGGCTTGGGCGGCGACGAACTCTTTGGGGGTTATCCTTCCTTTCGGCACGTTCCTTTGATCGTCAAACTGGCGAAACCCTTTGAGACCGTCGGGGCTTTGGTGCGAGCCTTGGTGGAACCCGTGCTCGGCCGTGTGGTGTCACCCAAGTATGCAGGCTTATTGGAATATGGTGGAAGTTTTGGCGGAGCCTATCTGCTGCGACGTGCCGTTTATATGCCCTGGGAGCTTCCTCGACTCATGGATTCGGACATGGCCAGAGAAGGATGGCAGACTCTTGGTGCCATGGTCGAATTGAACCGATGTGTTGATAAAACAACGGATCCTTTTCGCGCCGTCTCCGCTTTGGAAGTCACCCAGTACATGCGCAACATGCTGCTTCGAGATACCGACTGGGCAGGTATGGCCCATAGCCTGGAAATACGCGTTCCTCTAGTGGATGTGGTCTTTCTGAAAACCGTGGTGGGTCTGGTGCGCGCCAATTCATGGAATTACAAGCACTTACTTGCCCATTGCGCCTGGAACGGAAATCCTCCCGAAGCCTTGATACATCGTGCCAAGACAGGATTTTCCGTCCCCATTTCCGAATGGCTCATTCCCAACTCCGGAACCGTTGGCAGCTGGCGTCGCGCTTGGCTCAAAGAAGTCTACAAGGCTTTTCTTGCGCAGCACAACTTTTGATGCGGTGCGTGAATCGGTGGGCAACCATGGCTTGACAATGTCCTTCATCATGATGTAGCAGATGCATTGCTAAGTCACTTTGTCAAGTCCACCCACGAAGGAGGAAGGCATCGTGGAGGTAGAAAACGGAAAGGCTCTTTATCCCATTGGAATTGTGGCCGAACTGCTCAACATTCATCCAAGGACACTGAGAATTTACGAGCAGGAAGGCCTCATTAAGCCGGCGCGGCGAGGCGGGAAACGTTTTTATTCCAACAATGACTTACAGTGGCTCAAATGCCTGCGTCGTTTGCTTAGTGAAGACGGTTTAAACATTGCCGGGGTCAAAAAGCTTCTCACCGTAGCCCCATGCTGGGAAATTCGCGGTTGCGAAGAATCCGTGCGCAAGAGCTGCCCGGCGATTCTGAATTTTCCTGTGCCCTGCTGGGATTTGGTGCCTCGAAGCTGCAAGGAGAAAGGGCAGTTGTGCACCGAATGCGAAGTCTATCTGAAAAAGAAGAATCACGTCATGATGCAGCGCTGCCATGAAGGAGAAGCGCGGGATTCCAAGGCATGAAAGCCTCTCACGTGACCAGTGCGCTTTTTGGGCCGGTGCCGTCCCGCCGGCTTGGGCGTTCCCTGGGCATCGATGTGATTCCTCCCAAGACCTGCACTTTGGACTGCCTCTATTGTGAATCCGGCCCTACGACACATCTGAGTCTTCACCGAAAGGCTTTTCTACCTCCGGATGACGTGTTGGCCCAATTGCAAGACTTTTTGCAAAAGCATTCGGATTCCGTGGATGCCCTGACTTTTTCGTCAGCCGGGGAACCCACGCTCTATGAGCCTCTAGGGGAGCTGATTTCCGCCATTAAAGCCGCATACAGACATATTCCTTTGGTGGTTCTGACCAACGGAACCCTTCTGTGGCAGGAAGGAGTCCGCAGAGACCTTCTGAAAGCCGACCGGGTCGTGCCGTCTTTGGATGCCGCTCACCCGGAGGTTTTCGCAAGGCTCAATCGTCCGCATCCGCATTTGTCTCTGGATCGCCTTGTGGAAGGACTGGAATCCTTTCGTCGAGAATACCGCGGGGCTTATCATTTGGAAATCCTTTTGGTGAGAGGCATCAATGACACCCCGGCCCATCTGCGTGACCTGGCCGCTTTGGTGCAGCGTATCGGCCCGGATCGAGTGGAATTGAACACGGTGGTGCGTCCTCCGGCCCAACCCGGCCTTGAGGGTTTGACGGCCGAAGCCATGAAAGAAGCGGCGGCCTTTTTTACATCATGCCCTGTGGATGTTCTGGGAGCCTATGAAACCAGGGGGAACATTGGGGACGAAGAAAGCCTGGAAGAACGTATCGTGCAGCTGGTACGTCGCAGACCATGCTCCATGGAAGAAATGGCCGACGCTTTGGGAGTTCCCTTGGAAACACTGAAACAGGTGCTCCAAACCCTTTGTAAAGGCGGCCGCCTGGAGTTTCGCCGGTTTGAGGAACGGGACTTTGTGGTGCCGGCGAAAGACGCGCCTTCAGTCGTGAAATCGTGAAATCGTGAAATCGTGAAATTGTGGGGTGGGCTTGGGAAAGACGGGCAACGGTTGTCGGTTGTAGGGGCGGACCGATGTGTCCGCCCCGAAAACGACCGGCTTGTGAGAAATAGGTGGGTTGAGAGCCTGCCCAAAGCCAAGGCGAACTCGTAAATCGTGAAATCGTGAAATCGTGAACTCGTGAATCGTGAATTGGAGAGGCTTTTCCTTAGGAGCGTCTTCGAGTATGCTGCGGTCGGTGTCCGTACGGGGAAAAAATTTTAAGCAAGCCCTGTCTTTTGGAAGGACGGTGCGCCGACCGTTCGTACCAAAACGGTCTTGAAGCCCATGATCTCAGCCCAGGATGGAGGGTTCCGTCATGGCGTTCGATATCGGTGTGGATGTGGGATCGGTCAGTGTCAATGTGGTGGTGATCGATGACCATGAAAAGATCGTTTGGGAAGCTCCGTATGTGAGGCACTTCGGCCAGGTTGTTTATGAAGTCCGGCGTGTTTTGGAAGAGGTGTTTGCGAGGTTCGGCGCGACCCAGGTGCGGTCCGTCACTTTTACGGGGGTCCATGGAGAGAGGCTGGCGGAAATTCTGAACGCTCCTTTTGAAGTGGAAACCATCGCTCAGGTTACGGGCGCGCTCCATGTGGCTCCCGACGTTCGCAGCATTATCAGTATTGGTGGACAAGACGCTTCCCTTTTCCAGGTAAGCCATAGAAACGGATCCTGGCACTTGGATGCTTTTAACATGAACGGTCCATGCGCTTCGGGAACAGGTTCCTTCATGGATCAACAAAGCGCCCGATTGGCCTCTTCCATCTATGGGGCCGAATTTGAAATGACCCAGGAAAAGATGCAGAAGACTCTGCAAGATTTCATTTCCCTGGGTCTGCAACACAGTTCTCCGGCGCCGGTGGCCTGCCGCTGCACGGTTTTTACCAAATCCGACATGATCCATCTGCAAAACAAGGGGGAACCTCTACCCAACATCATCGCCGGGCTTCATTATGGCAATGCGGCCAACTATGTGAGCACCATCGTGGCGGCTCGCAAGTTGGAAGAGCCGGTGATTTTTATCGGAGGTATGGCATCCAACCCACTGCAGTTGGAAGCATTTCGCCAGTATTATCCGAATCTGCAAGTGCCTGCGCATCATACGTCCCTGGGAGCATTGGGGGCGGCCTTACAGAGTCGGCGTGCCGGGCGATGTCATCGAGTAGATCTGCAAAGGTTGTCGGAAAACGTGGAAGTTTCCGGGGAAGAGTTTCCTCGAGCGCCTCGATTGGAACTGCGTTGGACGGTTTTTGACGTGAACGATGCTCTTCCTTCCTGGGAAGGGTGGGACGAAAAGAATCCTGTGCCCGTTTACCTGGGAGTGGACATTGGATCCACCACAACCAAATACGCCTTGATCGATGAATCGGGAAGGATTTGCCACAAGTGTTATGTGCAGACGCAGGGCAAGCCCATCGAGGTCACCCAGAACCTGTTGCGCACGATGCTTTCCGATGTGGGTTCGCGTGTGCGCATCAAGGCTGTGGCCACCACCGGCTCGGGTCGTAATGTGGTAGGCGATTTTCTTCATGCCGATCTTATCCTGGATGAAATCACGGCCCATGCCAAAGGGGCGGTGGCCGTGGATGCCACCGTGGATACCATTTTTGAAATCGGTGGGCAGGATTCCAAGTATATTCGGCTTGAAGACACCCACCCCTTGGATTTTGACATGAACAAGGTATGTGCTGCAGGGACGGGAAGTTTTCTTCATGAATTGGCAAACAAACTCAAAATTAACATTGTGGGTGAATTTCAGGAATTGGCCCTGGCATCCCAAAGTCCCGTGAGCTTGGCAGAACGCTGCACGGTGTTCATGGAATCGGATCTTTTCAGCTATCTGCAGAAAGGGGCTCGCCGTGAAGACCTCATTGCGGGCTTGTGCTACGCCGTAGCCTAGGACTACCTCAACCGCGTAGTGGGTAAAAGGCCTATCGGCAAAAAGATCATGTTTCTTGGGGGACCTTCCCTGAACAAGGCTGTGGTGGCTGCGTTTGAAAGGGTTTTACAGCGGCCCCTGGTGGTCCCGCCTCACCGCGAGGTTATGGGGGCTTATGGAGCCGCTTTGGCGGTGAAGGAAGCTTTTGAAAAGGGAGAGGTTTCGGAAAAGCAAAGAGATTTTCAGGCGTTGGCTCAAGCCAAGGTTCAGTTTACGGAATCCGTGTGTCGAGCGGATAAGCATTGCCATAACGAGTGTAAGCTGAAGATTTATGATTTTGTAGGTCGAAAAAGTGTCTGGGGAGGGGATTGCGGACGTTTTGAAGTGAGCCATTATCGAGGGCCGTCTGCGGAAAACATTTTTGAAGCCCGCCAACGGCTGTTTTGGGAGATGATTCGGGAATATGCCCACGTGTTGGGGGAACCTGTCGAAGCCTCGTCAAACGAGGAGGACCGACCTGTAGTGGGGGTTCCTGTGGGCTTGCATGCCTTGGAATGGGGACCCTTTTGGGTGCGCCTTTTGGCGGCTCTAGGGTGTCGAGTGCTGGTGAGCCCCAAGACCGACAACCGCATCGCCCTGAAAGGCGTGGAATCCATGACGGCGGAAACCTGTTTTCCCGTGAAAGTCTTTCACGGGCACGTGGATGTTCTGCTGGATCACGTGGATTATGTTTTCTTGCCCAACGTCATCACCATGCCCGTGACCGGATCCCAGGAAGCTGGCATGTTCTGTCCTTTGGTGCAAAGTTCTCAATACGTGGTGCGGGCGGCCTTGAACATTTCAGATGACCGCCTGATTCGGCCGACTCTTTTCATGAAGCAGGGACCCGAGGCCATGATCTCTTCGGTGTATGAAGCCTTGCCAAGGTCTTGGAAGCTGAATCGGGATCGTGTGGCGGCGGCGGTGCGGGCGGCTTGGGGCTATCAGCAATGGTTTCGAAAACGTGTCTATGACCTGGGGCATGCCATCCTTTCCCGAGTTCCCGCCTTGGAACCTGTCTGGATCGTCACAGGCCGTCCTTACAATCTTTATGACGAACGCTTGAACCTGAGGCTTGGAAGACACCTGGCCAAACTGGGTATCTGGGCGATTCCGGCGGATCTTTTGGATGTGGATCGAGAGGATCTGAGCGATTTTCCTCGCATGTACTGGGGGCTTGGTGCTCGTATTTTGAAAAGTGCCAAGAGAATCGCCCGCACACCTCACTGGTTCGGAGTCCACTTGAGCAATTTCAGTTGTGGCCCGGATTCTTTCATAGAGCATTTCTATCGGCATATTTTGGAACGCAAACCAGCCTTGATTCTGGAACTGGATGAGCATAGCGCCGTGGCGGGGCTTCTGACGCGCGTGGAAGCTTTTCGAAACGTGGTCAAAAACGTTCACGAAACGTCGCTGGGTTCGGCGGATTGGGACGATCTGGCTGGCAAATTGAGCAATTAAGGGATGGGTTGGAAAGGTTCCATGCAAGCATCGCACAGGGTCTTGGATCGATTGCACGAGGGTGTGGATCGTTTTGACGTTACCGGTCGTGTTCTGCTCCTGCCTCAAATGACCCCTTTCGGCACACGCCTTCTGGCGGCAAGCTTTCGCGCCTTTGGCGTGCCGGCCGTGGTGATGGAAACCTACAAGGGCTTGGCGTTGGGAAAGGAGTTTACCTCCGGCAAGGAATGCTTTCCATGCCAGGTGACCCTGGGGGATATCCTTTACTTTCTGCAAGAAGAAAAACGTCGTTTAGGCAAGGACTTTGATCCGGAACGTTATGTTTATTTTCTTCCGGAATCGGACGGTCCGTGTCGTTTCGGGATGTATAACAAGTTTCAGAGAATCGTTCTGGATCAGTTTTCGGAATACCGTGGCATTCCCATCACCTACCTTTCTACGGCGGATGCCTATTCCGTGGCCGGGTTGCTGCCTAAGAAAAAAGCGCGCTATTTTCGGCGAGTCGCTTATGTGGCCTCGGTGATCGCCGACGTTTTCGACCGCATCGTGTGGCGGGTTCGTCCCTATGAAGTGCGGCCGGGCTTGACAGACGCCTTTATGGAAGAGGCTCTTGAGGCCATGGAAAAGGCTGTGGTCACTCACGGGCCCCCAAGGGATTTCGCACGCCTGTATGATCTGGTGGAAGATGTGGCTGAAACGGCGGCCACGTTTATCGATGACAGAAAACCTCGCAGGCCTAAGATCGGCATTGTGGGTGAGATTTACTTAAGGAGTCACCCGGACTCTAACCAAAACATTATTCGCCAGATTGAAGCTTACGGTGGCGAAGTGGTGGACGCTTCCATCGCGGAATGGATCAATTTTGTCAGTTATGAACGGCTCCGTAAGGCCAAGAAACGATGTGCTGATGCTTGGCGTCAAGGTCGAAAGGCTGAAGCCATTCGCGCCACCAAGGCTGTAATGCATCAGCGTCTCGAGAACAGATACCAGTCCTGGCGGCAACATCAGGTCTACGCACGGGTGTTGCGGCATCTGGATATCCAACCGGATCATAGTGTGCGACACATTGAACATTTCTTGGATCAGGACCGTTTGTTCAGCTTTGAAATCGGCACGGAGGCCGCCTTGAGTATCGGTGGGGCTTTGGCCTATGTGGAAGAAGGTTTTGACGGCATCGTCAATGTGTTCCCCTTTACCTGTATGCCCAGCACCATCTGTTCGGCCGTCCTTAAACCCATGCTTTTGGAAAAGCGTATTCCGTATGTAGACGCTCCCTACGACGGGACCTCTCAACCCAACCGCCATGTGATCCTCAAAACATTCATTTATCAAGCCCAGCAGCGTCGAAAGACGCGCACCTTCTATCGCGGAAACCTATGACCACACAGCATCTACTCATCAACGCTCACGACCCTGAAGAAGTTCGCATTGCCCTTGTGGAAGGTCAATGCCTGGAAGGGTTTTTTATTGAAACGGCTACTCGAGGCAAAGTGGTCGGCAATATCTATAAGGGCATCGTCGTCAATGTGCAACCGTCTCTGCAGGCGGCTTTTGTGGACTATGGGGGAGAACGCAACGGATTTCTTCCTTTGAGCGAAATCCACCCGGATTACTATGCCGTCGAAGTGGAAGGGCCTCCCAAGATTCAGGACGTGATTCGACAAGGCCAGGAAGTCCTGGTCCAGGTGACCAAAGAAGAGGTGGGAAACAAAGGGGCTGCGCTCACCACCTATGTCTCTCTGGCAGGGCGCTACCTGGTGCTGGCTCCAGGCCAGAACCAAAGAGGGGTGTCTCGAAAGATCGAAGACGAAGCCCAACGGGAAAGACTGAAACAGATTGTGCAGGAACTGGAAGTTCCGGACGAGATGGGCATCATCGTGCGTACGGCGGCCGAAAACCGTACGAAACGAGAAATTCAAAAGGATCTCCGCTACCTTGTTCGTATCTGGGAAGGGATTCTCAAACAGGTCAAGGAAACCGAAGCCCCTGCTTTGATTTATCGGGAAAGGGATTTGGCCGTTCGTGTGGTGCGGGACTATTTTCACCCGGGAATGAAATCCATTTTGGTGGATCATGCCGAGGTGTACCGGCAGGTCAAGGAGTTCATTCGTATCATCAGCCCGAAACATCAGCGGTTGGTTAAACTCTACAAAGGGGACGCCCCCCTTTTCAATAAGTTTCACCTGGAAGAACAGATCGACCAGCTGTTTCAAAAAAGGGTGCCGCTGAAATCCGGGGGGTATCTGGTCATTGACAGCACGGAAGCCTTGGTGGCCATTGATGTCAATACGGGCAAAGCGACTCGGGAAACGGTTCAGGAAGACAATATTTACCGGGTCAACATGGAAGCGGCGGAAGAAATTCCACGTCAATTACGCTTGCGGGATTTGGGAGGACTGGTGGTGGTGGATTTCATCGACATGCGTCAGACCCAGCATATCCGCAACGTGGAACGCCGATTGCGTGATGAGGTCAAAAAAGATAAAGCCAAGGTCAAAGTGGGCAAGATTTCGTCTTTTGGACTTCTGGAAATTTCACGGGAACACCTCGGCTTGAGTATCCAGCTCGGATCCTATCGAGCTTGTCCTTTGTGCTCAGGAACCGGCATGGTGCGTTCCACGGAGACCTCCGCCGTGTGGTACCTTCGAAAAATCTGGAACGGGCTCCTTAAGGAAGACGTGATCGCCGTGCGCGCTCATCTCCCCGCCGACGTGGCCCATTACCTTCTGAACCGTAAAAGAAAAGACCTGATAGCCCTGGAAGAACAGTTTAAAAAGGAAATCGTCATCGAGGCTTCGGCCCATGCGGCTTCTGACGAAGGTCGGCTGGAATTCGTGACCGCCGAACCCATCCCGCCTACACAATGACGTATTTCTTGATGATCTTGACCACCTGATCCGCATCATCGGCCAGCATGACCAGCTCGGGGTCTTCCGAAGAAATAAGGCCTCGAGGCAGCAGAGTATGCCGCATCCAGTGAAGCATGGGTCCCCAATAGTCACTGCCCACGAGAATAATGGGAAAAGGTTTGATGCGCCGTGTCTGAATCAAGGTGAGAGCTTCAAAGACTTCGTCCAGCGTTCCGTAGCCTCCCGGCATGGCCACGTAGGCCTGGGCATATTTGACAAACATGACCTTGCGCACAAAGAAGTACTTGAAGTTGATCCTCACATCGGCATAAGGGTTGGGCTGCTGTTCCATGGGCAGTTCGATATTAAGCCCTACGGAACGCGCACCGCCTTCCTTGGCTCCCTTGTTGCCGGCTTCCATCACTCCAGGACCGCCTCCGGTAATGATGTTGAAACCATTTTGCGCCAATTTTTTGGCGATTTCCACCGTCAATTCATAAGTGGGATCTCCCGGGCCCACCCGTGCCGAACCAAAGATGGAGACGGCCGGGTAGATATCCCCTAGAATTTCAAAACCTTCCACAAATTCTGCCAGAATTTTGAAAAGACGCCACGAATCCTGAATGGTCATGGCATCGATCACGTATTGACGTTCCTTCATGGTCGCCGATGGCTCCTTTCTTCAGGGATTATTTTCAGGACAAAAACGGCAGGAGTTTATCACAGTCTTGAGAGGGTCTAAAAGGAAATCCGTGAGTTTTTTCTCAAGGGCAAATGCGTTTGTTTGTTGAAAAGCTTTATCAAATCCGCTATCAAGCCCTGTGCGTCGGCCGCTGTAAATTTAGGAGGCTTTGAGGATGTGTGAGAAGGCCTTTCGCGGGATGTGGTCGAACGGGTGTCGGTTCAGCAAGAAGGCTGTTCGCCATGAAAAAGGGTTTTTTCCTATCGAGGAATGTGGAGGCGATGTGATATGGAGATGAAAGAGTTTGTCAAGGCGGCTTTGAAAAAAGTCAACCGCAAGCTTGCGGACGGCGTTTTGGATAAGCATGAGGAAGGTTATGCCGATCCTGAAGAGATGCTTCTGGATTGGATCTGGATTGAGCTCAAGGAAGAAGCGCCCGATAAGGATGCCGTGATCGCCATGGATTTGGATGACTTGTATGAAGTTATCGAAAGCGATGCCAGGATCTATGAAGATTATCGGATCTTATTGGAATCGGTTCGTTCCGAAGCGAGCTAGGGGGAGGCACAGCCTGAGACTGCGACGGGCGCTCCTTGGGAGCGCTTTTTTATTTGCTTTGAATCTTTCGAGGCGCGGTGAGTGGGAGAGGACGCCATGCAAGAATTGGTGGTCAACAAAAGCTGCGAACGACGGCTCTTGCAGGGGCACCGCTGGGTTTTCAGCAATGAAGTGGAAAGTCCTCTGAAAAAGTTTGCGCCGGGAGAGTGGGTGCGAGTGGTTTCCACCTCAGGCCGGCATTGGGGCACAGGTTATGTGAATCCTCATTGCCTCATTGCCTGTCGTCTTGTGGGACCATCGAACATGGCGCCGTCGCCGGATTTTTTTGCGGAAAGACTTCACAAAGCTGTGGCTTTTCGAGAGAAAATTTACCCAGGGCAACGGGTTTACCGGGCGGTTTATGGAGAATCGGACGGGCTTCCGGGACTTGTGGTGGATCGCTATGATTCGGCATGGGTGATGCAAGTGAGCACGGCGGGGATGGCCGCTGTGGAATCAATGGTCTGTGAGGCGCTGGTGCGTCTGTTTCAGCCCCACGCCGTGGTGGCTCGAAACGATGTCTCAGCCCGCATTCTGGAGGGCTTGCCTTCGGAAAAAAGGATTCTTCATGGCACCGTGGACTATCCGTTTTCCGTTTCTGTGCACGGCGTGACGGTTCAGGTGGATCTTTTGGAAGGGCAGAAAACCGGTCTCTTTTTGGATCAGAGGGACAATCGAGAGGCTCTTCGTCGCTATGTTGAAGGCGCCGAGGTGCTGGATTTGTTTTGTTATCAGGGGCTATGGAGTCTGGTGGCGGCGCAGGCCGGAGCCGTACGGGTCCTGGGGGTGGATGCCTCACAGGATGCGCTCAAAAGAGCGGCCAAGGATGCCGAGGCCAACGGCCTGAAGGAGCGATGTCACTTTCAGGTCAGCGATGTTTTGGATTTTTTGAAACGGACACCAAGGGAAAGCTACGACGTGATCATCATGGACCCGCCGGCTTTCGCCAAGACCAAGAGTGCGTTGCCCAATGCCGTCAAGGGATATACGGACCTGAATCGTCGTGCCATGCTGGCTTTGCGTCGAGGAGGCCTTTTGGTCACATGTTCGTGTTCGTTTCACCTTCGAGAGGAAGCTTTTTACGAGATGCTGGTTCGAGCTGGCCAGGCGGCGGGGAGATCCTTAAGGCTTTTGGAAGCACGAGGTCAGGCTTTGGATCATCCGGTTCTCTTGGGCATGCCGGAGACCCGGTACCTGAAATGTGCCTTTCTTGAAGTGCTCTGAAGGTTTCACAAGTCTTTACAACCGATGATAAGGTGCATTAACAAGGCACAAAGTCAGGAAGATTTCATGGGGAGGTAGGTTCATGAAAAGGCAGGAGCGAGGGCAAATGCGGGTTGTCATGAGGGTCCTCATGGTGGCTTTTGCGGTGCTTTGGTTCATATCGTCGGCACGCGCTCAAACCAGGCCCACGGACGTCATCAAGAGCGCAACTGAACGGGCGCTTCGTGTGTTGCATACATGCGGGACGGATAGTCCGGAACACATCAAGGCCAGACGTGAAGCCGTGCGATCCATTGCCACGGAATATGTGGATTTTGAAGAGGCGGCGAAACGATCTTTGGGACGACACTGGAGAAGTCTAAATCCGGAACAGCGTTCGGAATTCGTGCGCCTTTTCAAGGATCTTTTGTATTTTACCTATATCGGAAAGGTGGACACTTACACGTGTGGGGAAGATGAGGTTGTGCGCTACGAAGAAGAGCGAGTGGAAGGCCGCTTTGCTCTTGTCAAGACGCGGGTACGGTACCAGAATCAGGATGTCATCGTCGAATATCGCATGATTCAAAGCGGCGATCGATGGATGGTTTACGATGTGGTCATTGAAGGCATCAGCTACGTGAACAATTACCGCTCGCAGTTCGAAAGTTTTCTGGTGAATCGATCGGTGAACGATCTTTTGGATTCCCTCAAGCAAAGGGTGGCGGAGCTGGAAAAAAATGACCGCCTTGGGGCCTGAAGGACATCGCCGACGTCTTCGAGAACGCTTTTTGACGGGAGGTTTGGACGCCTTTCACGACCATGAAGTCCTGGAGCTCTTACTGACCTATGCCATTCCTAGACGTGATGTGAAACCGACGGCCAAAGCGCTCCTCGAGCATTTTCATTCCCTTTCGGCCGTTTTGGATGCTTCACCGCAAGAACTTACCGCTGTTTCCGGCATCGGGATCCATTCGGCCATGCTCCTGGCCTTGATCCCTCGGCTTTTGGAGCGCTACCACAAGGACCGCTGGCGATCGGTAAAGACCATCAGTTCGACCCAGGAGGCGGTTCAATATCTCATGGGGCATTTTGAAGCAGAACGCATCGAGGTTTTTTGCCTGTTGGCTCTCAACAGCCAAAACGGGCTCATCGCCATGGAACGCATTCAGGAAGGGACCGTGAATCGAACGGCCGTCTTTCCCAGGTTGGTGGTGGAAGCGGCTTTGAAGCATCGAGCGACGGCCGTCATTTTCGCCCACAATCATCCCAGCGGGGATCCGGAACCTTCCGCCGCGGACCGGCAACTGACCAGGAAACTCAAACGCCTGCTGCAAGATCTGGATATCGCCGTTCACGACCACATCATCCTGGCGGGAAACCGCTATTATTCCTTTGCAGAAAAAGGGGAGATGGACTGATGGAAAGGATGATGCCTGCCGTGCTCGTTGAGGAAACCGGGGAGCCCGGAAGCTGGAACACTTTGAGCGTGGGCCATGTTCCCATGCCTGAACCGAAGGCCGGTGAAGTGTTGGTGCAGGTGGAAGCCTTTTCCGTCAATCGAGCGGATTTGCTGCAGCGTCGCGGATTGTATCCGCCGCCTTCGGGTGCTTCTTCGATCCTCGGTCTGGATGTGGCCGGGTATGTGGTGCGCCGGGGTTCCGAGGATGTTTTGTGGGCGGAAGGGGATCGGGTTTTTGGGATTGTGGCCGGAGGCGGCTATGCACGGTATGCGGCTGTGCCTGCCGATCATTTGCTCCCGGTGCCGGAAAATCTTTCCTTTGTGGAAGCGGCCGCGGCTGCCGAAGTTTTCGTGGTGGCGCATACGAACATTTTTGACGAAGCCGAGGCGCAGCCCGGGGAAAGGCTTTTAGTGCACGGCGGCGGAAGCGGTGTGGGGACGGCTGCCATTCAGTTGGCCAAAGTTTATGGGCTCCATGTGGCGACCACCTGCGGGAGTGATTGGAAAGCTGAAAAATGTCGTGGGCTTGGAGCCGACCTGGTTATCCAGTACACACGCGAAGATTTCGTAGAAGCCGTGCTTTCCTGGACTCAAGGCCGAGGTGTGGATGTCGTTTTGGATTTCATCGGAGCCCCCTATTTGGAAAAGCATTTAAAGATTCTGGCTTCCAGAGGCCGCCTTGTGCTCATCGGGCTCATGGGAGGACACCACGCGACGTGTTCCTTGGCTCCGGTCCTTACCAAAAGAATCCGAATCATCGGTTCCGTGCTGCGTAGCCGATCCCATGCGGAAAAAACAGCCGTTATTCAGCGATGCCGAGAAAAGGTCTTGCCACTTCTGGAAAAGGGAATGGTTCATCCCGTCGTGGAAAAGATTTTTGCGGTGCAGGACGTGGAGGCGGCTCACCTTTACGTCCGTGAAGGAAAACATTTCGGCAAAGTGGTTGTACGGTGGAAAGAATGACCGACCTTCAGAGGATGCCTAAAACTCAGGATTTCGAAGACGGCGGGGACAACGGAAACCAGGGAGTCTGGATCGCCCTTGAAGGCGTTCACCTGGTGCGGTCTCGCCGATCCATTCTTACCGACATCACCTGGCAATTGAATCCTGCAGAACACTGGGTGGTCCTGGGGGCCAACGGGTCTGGGAAAACCTCGCTCCTTTTGTTGCTGGCGGGCTATCTGTGGCCCACACGGGGATCCATCACGGTGCTGGGGCGCCGGTTCGGTTCCGTCGATCTTCGAGAATTACGCAAGGACATCGGGTGGGTGGGATCTTTCCTGCAAGAACACGTGCCGCCTCACCAAAAGCCCCTGGACCTGATTATGGGCGGAAAATTTGCTTCCATCGGCGTTTTTGAAAAACCTTCCTTAGAAGACGAGCGCAAGGTTGAGAGACTCGCCGAAATCATGGGCTGTGCCTCGGTTCTTCATAGCCCCTACGGCGTGCTTTCGCAGGGGGAAAAACAAAGGGTGCTCATCGCCCGTGCCCTGATGGCCGATCCGAGGCTTCTCATCTTGGACGAACCCTGTTCCGGGCTGGATTTGGTCGCTCGAGAACAACTCCTGGAAACACTGGACGGCATGGGCCGGGACCCTCAAGGACCCACCCTTATTTTGGTCACCCATCACCTGGAAGAAATCATGCCCGTTTTTTCCCATGTGTTGGTTTTGCAAAACGGGCGTTGTGTGGCCAGCGGTCCAAAAGAGCAGGTGCTTTCGGGGTCCGTCTTGTCGTCGGCTTTTCAAGTCCCTATCGAAGTGCACGCCTACCACGGGCGCTATTGGTCCCGCATGGGCTTTCTTGATACCCTTGCCTCTCCTTTGTCCTCAGAGCGATGAGGATATCCCCGATGAGGCCCTCTTGTGACGGCAGGGCCGTAAGAACCGGCGGAGACACAGGTCCGCTCGTTATTCGTAAACCTTTTCTTCCACGTCGTCGGCGCCGGGGGCGTCTTGTTCCGCATCACGCGTCAGGCGCGCTTCTTTCATGGCCCAGTATTCCTTGTACCATTCATGGGAGATGATGGTGGCCATGATTTCGTTGGTTCCGGTCCAGATGGAAGCCAGCCGAAGATCCCGATAAATGCGTTCCACAGGAAAAACCGTGGTGTACCCGATGCCACCCATCACCTGCATGGCGTTGTGGACCACCTTTTGGCAGGATTCGGTCACAAACTTTTTCGTTTCCGAAATAAGACGCCGCAGCGTGGCCGAGGGTGCTTTGCGGTCCACGGCTTGGGCCGTGGCATGCACCATGGCCCGGGATGCGTCCAGAAGCATCACGGCTTCGGCCACCTGGAAACTGACCCCTTGAAACTCGTGAATAGGTTTCCCGAAAGCTTTGCGACGCGTCGAATACCCTGTGGCCACTTCCAAAGCCGGCCTTGCCGCTCCAATGGTCATGGCGGCTGTTCCCAAACGCTCGGGAATCATCATGGTCTTGAAGACTTCAAAACCTCCATGGAGGCGCCCCAAAATGTTTTCCTTCGGAACCTTTACGTCCTTAAAGACCAAACGGCTGGTGCCGCCGCCTCGGCAGCCCATGAGCCCGTAAAGATAAGCGGTTTCCACACCGGGACCTCGATCTACGATAAAACAGGTGATCCCTTCATGAGGTTTGGCCTTGGGATTTGTGCGAGCGTATACCAGAAAATAATCGGCCCCTTCGCCGCCGACAATGAAACGCTTCTGGCCGTTGAGGATGAAATAATCGCCCCTGTCCACCGCCGTGGTGGTGGTGCCGAAAAAGTCGGATCCGCCTCGAGGTTCCGTGAGGCATTCGGCGGCAAAGATTTTCCCTTTGAGCAAAGGTGCAACATAGCGTTCCTTTTGGGCGTCTGTGCCGTGAAGGACAATGGCGTCACAAACCAATTCGGCGCCGACCCCGAAGGTGCACGCAAAAATGTAGCCCAGCGTGCCCACTTCCTCCATGGCCACGCAGGTGCTCACCCAATCCATGTCACGGCCGCCCCATCGCTTGGGGTAACGGCATCCCAGAAGGTTTCTGCGCCCGGCTTCCTGAAGGAATTCTTTGGGAAAGCGGATCTTGTCCGCATCCATGTCCAGAATCATTTGGCGAGGAACGGATTTGACAAAATCCCGCACTTCGTCGCGCCATCGAAGCGTTCTCTCATCCAGCAGACACTCAAACATGATCTCTCCTTCGGGTTCTAAAACATTTCCCGCAGCTAGTACTTCATCACCTTTCCCGTGGGCGTGTGGGGCAAGGCTTCCACGAAATGAAAGATCCTCATTTCCACAAGATTCATGGTTTTTTCTTCTCCCCGCCCTTTTGTTCTCTCATGAGCTCTTCGAGGCGTTTTTCGAGCTTCTTCTGCACGGCCAAGAGGTCTTGTTCGAGAATAATGAGGTCCTTCATGCGGTCCCGAATTTCATTCAGTTTTTTGCGTCCGTAATCAAGGCTCTTTCGAATCTGGGCCGCTTCGTCCATGTCCGTGTCGGCCAAACCGATCATTTCGGCGATTTCATCCAGGGAAAACCCGAAGCGTTTTCCTCGAAGAATAAGTTTGAGACGCGCACGGTCCTTGAGGGTATAAACGCGCTGATTGCCCGGGGTGCGCCGAGGGGTAATGAGGCCTTTTTCCTCGTAAAAACGAATGGTTCTAGGGCTTATGTCCAGTTGAGCGGCCAATTCGGAAATAGTGAAAACCCTTTCCGTTTTCTGATTGTCCTTGCCCATAAGCTTTCCTCCTTGTACACTTCACGTTAACTGGAAGTTTAAGCTTCGGTCAAGTTTCTTTTTGCACCTTTTCCATTCTTTTCGAAAGTGTTCAAAGGATCCGGAAAATTTTAGTAAATTAAGCTACTATGAGCTTGTTCAAGAACGGAGTTTTCCTTCGAAGCGCGGGTTGGCCGCCCGCACAAATGGCGGGCCATAGACAGGCGTTCCCAGGGAAGAGCCCGGTTTCCGGTTTGTAGGGGTGAGGCGCTGCCTCGCCCCTACCTTGAAATGCCATGATAGACCCTGGTATTAGGAATTTTCGAACAGGATCCTGAAGGGCCTTGGTTCCGTCTCATCCCTTGAATTTGCAAAAAAGAGATGGCTTTTTTCGGGAAAGAAAGCAACCTTCAAGGACACTGACCGAAGAGGAGCTGATGGCTCTCTTTTTCCTTGACGCCCTTAGACTTTTGGGGCATGGAACCGAACGAGCGCTCAGTTAGGGGTAAGAAGGATTGCCAAAAAAGAGAGCCACGATGGTTTGGCGAAAAAACAAGCCAAAGGAGGTGAGAAGCACGAAAGTCGGTGAAAGAATGTGTCGGTCAAGAACCGCTGAAAATCCCGCCTTGAAGACGTCGGAGGTGCGCTCATGGCCGTGAACATCATCAAAGGGTTTCCCGCAACATCGAACGACGCTTATCCTTTGAATCTGATCACCTTTTTAAAGCATGCCGCGAGAAATTATCCGGAAACGGAAGTGGTCTCCAGGAACCTGGACGGAACGTTGCACCGAAGCACCTACGGCGAGGTGGACCGGCGTGTGCGACGTCTCGCCAAAGCCTTGACCAAGCTCGGAGTCTCCCCCGGGGACCGTGTGGGAGCCTTGGACTGGAACACCCATCGTTTCATGGAGCTTTATTTTGCCGTTTCCGGGATCGGAGCGGTGCTTTTGGAACTGAATCCTCGCATTTCGGCTGCCGAGCGCACTTATGTGATCAACCACAGCGAAGCACGATTTGTGGCGGTGGCCGCATCCTTGAGACCCCTTATGGAACCTTTGGCTGCCGAATGCCCGACGGTGCAGGGACTGATCGTTTTGGACGATGTGGGCAAAGGGGTGGGAGAAAGCGCCTTTCCCACGGCTTACGATTATGAAACCCTTATCGCCGAAAGTGACGAAGACTTTGAGTTTCCCTGGATTGATGAAACCTCCGCCTGCACGGCCTGTTACACATCGGGAACCACGGGAAAGCCTAAAGGTGTCTACAATTCGCATCGAGCCATGTACCTGCACACTTTGGCTATTGCCCAGGCGCTTCACATGACCCAAAACGATGTCATCATGCAGATCGTGCCCATGTTCCACGCTCAAGGCTGGGGAATGTTCTTTTGCGGGCCCATGCTCGGGGCCAAACTTGTGTTTCCGGGCCGTTATACCATGGAAGACCCATCCCCTTTGGTCGACTTGCTGGTGGATCAAAAGGTGACCGTTACCTGCGGCGCTCCGGCCATTTTTCTACCCATGCTGCACCATATCAAAAACCTGCCCATCAAGCCGGACCTTACGGGATTACGCATGATCAGCGGAGCCACGGAACCTCCATTGGCCTTGATGAAAGGCTACTTTGAGCTGGGTGGCGCTCAGGTCATTCACGCCTACGGGGCTACGGAAACGGCTCCTCTCGTCAGCATTAACCACCTCAAGCCTTCGCTTAAGGATTTGTCGGAAGAAGATCGGTGGGAGCTCCGAAAAAAGCAGGGGCTTCCCGTGGTGGGACTGGACGTGGAGATCTTGGGCCCGGACGGCAAAACCCTTCCGCGGGATGGTAAGAGTGTGGGGGAGGTGCTCATTCGAGGTCCTTGGATCACGCGGACCTATTACAATGATCCCCGGAGTGCCGAATCTTTTACGGAAGACGGCTATTGGCGAAGCGGGGATGCGGGCACCATCGATCCCAACGGGTACCTCAAGATCACCGACCGTTTCAAGGACCTCATCAAGAGCGGCGGAGAATGGATTTCTTCGATCGATTTGGAAAACGCCATCATGGCTTACCCGGATGTGTTGGAAGCGGCGGTCATCGGGATTCCCCATCCTAAATGGGAGGAACGGCCTTTGGCGCTGGTGGTGGTGAAGGAGGCGGCCAGGGGTTCGGTGACCAAGGAAGCCATTCTGGATTTTATTCGGCCGCATTTCGCCAAATGGCAGCTTCCGGACGACGTTCTTTTTGTGGAATCCATACCCAAGACAAGCGTGGGAAAATTTGCCAAACGCGTTGCTCGCGAACAGTACGCCGGTCATTACGGAGCGTGAAGGCGGAGCGGCTTTTTGCCGGTAAATGGCAGTCACAAAATTCTGGCATTCATAGAATAAAGGAGCACCCATGGCTGAATTTCTGGAGATTCTAAGCCACGGCCCGATTCGGGAAGTGGTTATGAATCGTCCCAAGAACTTGAACGCTTTAAATTTGGGCCTCATGACCGAATTGGCCGACGCCATGACCGATGCCGCGGCGGAGCCATCCGTGCGCGGTGTTTTGTTGACCGGGCACGGGCGGGCTTTTTGTGCCGGAGGCGACCTCAAATGGGCTTTGGAATTTGACAGCGACCCCGGCACCTCTTTGCATGTGCTGGCCGGGCAATTGAATCGATTGGCGGTCCAGATTCGAACCATGCCCAAGCCTGTGGTGGCCGCCGTTCATGGCGCGGCGGCCGGTGCCGGGTTCATGCTGGCTTTGGCGTGCGACTTTCGCGTCATGGAGGAGTCGGCCTTTTTCCAGCAAGCCTACACATCCAATGGACTGTGTATCGACGGTGGAGGAACCTTTTCTCTACCGCGCCTGGTGGGGTTGGCTCGAGCCCTGGAGATCGCCGCCTTTGACGAACGTATTCCGGCGGGAAAGGCTTTGGAATGGGGGTTGGTGACCCGCCTTGTGCCCGACGGCACGGCTCGAGAGGAAAGCCTCAAAATGCTCCAGGATCTTGTCTGCAGATCCCTCCATTCTTTTGCATGTGTCAAGGAACTGTTGAACGGATCGTTTCAGAGGTCTTTTGAAGAACAGGCGGAATGGGAGCGCCGCTTTCTGGTGGCCTGTGCCCGACATGCCGAAGGTCGAGAAGGACTTCGGGCTTTCGTGGAAAAGAGGCCGCCACGTTTCGTTTAGAAACTTTCCATCAGGCTGTTAAAAGCCCTCAAGGAGCCCTGTTCCGGATGCCAAGTTCCAGAGGAAGTTTTTGGATCGCGCAGCAAGGCCGCTCATGAGGAAAAAGGAGAATGCCGATGAAAGTCTTGAAGCCGCTCACCGAGGATGCCAGAAAACACTTTCACCAGTTCGACCGGGAAAGCATCGCCTTTTTACGATCGCGCTACAACAGGATCACGCGTTGGGTGATCGCGGACATCGTGCGGCGCAGCGCTTACCGGTATCCTGAAAAGCCCGCTTTGATTTTCAGGGACCAAACCCTGACCTACGCGCAACTTGAAGAGGCCACAAACCGTGTGGCTCAAGGGCTGTTGGCCTTGGGATTGAAGCGTTTTGACCGTGTCGCCATTTTGGCGCACAACACCGTTCATCATGTGCTCACATGGCTCGGCACGGCCAAGGCTGGAGGCATTTACTTGGCCATCAATTATTTGCTTCGAGGCAAGGATATTGCCTATTGCATCAACCATTCGGAAGCCAGGTTTTTTATCGTGGAAGATGCTCTGGCTGAGCTAGTGGACGGAGTTCTTGAGGATATGCCGACGGTGTCTCATCGGATCTGGTCCAACCAGGGAGCGGGTCGTGCCGCTCCGCAAGGATGGCTGGATTTCGACTCTTGGGCAGAAGCCCAGTCGGCTGAAGAGCCCGAGGTGGAGCTGCACATCGAAGATCCTGTGCAAATGACCTACACAAGCGGGACCGAATCCTTGCCCAAAGGTGTGGTGCTCACCAACCAGTCCCTTATGGCCCAATACATGGGTTGCATCGTGGATGGCGAATACAGCCCTCAGGACGTGAACCTCAATGCACTGCCCATCTTTCACTGCGCGCAGCGCGATGTGTTTCTGACCCCCTTTTTCTGGCTTGGGGCCACCAATGTGTTGCTCCCCACGGCCGATGTGCCGACCATTTTGCAAAAGATCGAAGAACATCGCGCCACGGTCTTTTTCGCACCGCCCACCGTATGGATCGGCCTGTTGCGTCATCCTGACTTTGATAAGAGGGATCTGTCCTCGGTCCAAAAGGGATATTATGGGGCGTCCATCATGCCTGTGGAGGTGTTAAAGGAAATCCAGCGTCGGCTTCCGTCCTGCCAAAGGCTTTACAATTACTATGGCCAGACGGAACTTTCACCGTATCACACGATTCTCAAACCCGCCGATCAGCTGACCAAACCGGGATCTGCCGGTATGGGCGGCTTGAACATGGAAACAGCCCTCCTGGACGATCTTTGCCGTCCGATCCTCAATCCCGGAATTCCCGGCGAAATTTGCGGCCGTGGTCCCCATGTCATGCTCATGTATTTCAAAGACCCGGACAAGACGGAAGAAGCCATGGCCGGCGGATGGTTTCACTCGGGCGATGTGGGCGTCTACGATCAAGACCGTTACATCACCGTGGTGGACCGCAAAAAGGACATGGTGAAAACGGGCGGCGAAAACGTGTCTACACGTGAAGTGGAAGAAGTCATTTACAAGGATCCGCGTGTTTCGGAAGTGGCCGTCATCGGCGTGCCGCACCCCAAATGGATTGAGGCGGTGACGGCCATCGTGGTGCCTAAGGCCGGGGAAACCATTACGGAAGAAGAGATTGTCGCCTTATGCAAAAAGGAGCTGGCAGGTTTTAAGGTGCCCAAGGCTGTGGTTGTGGTGGAAGCGTTACCCAAAACACCTACCGGAAAGATTCTCAAAAGGGATCTGCGGCGCCATTACCAGAGTTTATTTTCCTGAGGCGTTGCTTTAGAGTGTGCGGCCCCAACGCAGCGCGTGCATGGGAAGGGCGATGCCAAAGGGTTCCATGAGCCATTCGGAACTGAGGCGCCTTAGGGGCACATAGGCCAGCCGTTTCCTTTGAAAGGCCAATCGGCCTTGGCGGATTCTGGGAAGAAGTTCTTCCTTGGATGGGCTTAGGGCTCCTAAAAGAATCGGGCACGCCTGAAAGGCTTCCACGGAAGGAAGGGTCACGGGGTAGAGGGCCTTAAAAGGGACCGCTTGTTCGGTCATGGTGTCGGGCTGATGGACCGTGGCGGCTCGAGCCGCACGAAGAAAAAACTGAGGGGCGATTTTAAAGGCCGGGATCCAGAAATGAAACGGGGTCTCGGCCTTTTTGGCCATGCCGACAATGGGAGCTCGAGTCAAGGTGAGGAAATCCTCAAAGGTTTCCAAAGAAAATCCTTGGGCGGCCACATCCAGCACCCAAAAAGGGGCCCAGACGGTTTCCTGAGGATCACCGGGAATCCAAGCCACTTCCAGCGCATGCCATTCACATCCGGTCATTTCCCAAAATTCAGAACAGGTTTGACAGCGAAGGACCAAAGCGTCCCGTTCTCCTTCCATGTCGCCGCCGCATCGAGGGCATAAGGTGGGAAGAAAATGCAGCCGGGACTCTGGGTTTGTGTCCTCCACAGCACGGGAGAGTTCTTCCGGCCATGGTTTTAAGGCCTGGCCGGTCACGGCATCGTGCATCATTCCTTGCTGCTCGAAAAAGGGAGCATAGATGAGACTCACACTTTCGCCGATGAAGGCGTGATAGGTCATTCGAGACGCAGGTTCCTTGAGTCGGCCTTTGAGACCAAGGCCTATGGACTTGAGAAACCCTTGCCAGGAAAGCTGAGGCTGAAGAAAAGTTCCGGGAATCATCGGCGTATAAAAGGACATGGGCATGGCTTGAGGCCGAAGGCCAAGGGACGAAGGAACACCGCACAGTGTCACAGCCGCGGCGCTCACATCCAGAATGCGATGGTGAAGTTCCTGGGTGTCCCAGACAAAAGTGAAACCTCGAAACCGCCAATAGGGAACATAAGTCAGAGGGCGAAGAGGCCTGGGGTTTTTGGCCGGAAGCACATAGGTGAAATGCGGGGTCGCTTGAAAGGCGAGCCGGACGCGACAGAAAGGGCACTGAAAGATTCTGTCTGTATCTTCCAGGGTCACGGAGCCGCCGCATTGTGGGCAGGGATGATGTATGTGGGTTTTAGAGCCTTTCACCGCACTGATCACAAAAGACAGCTTGGGCAAGGTTGGACGCTCCGCAGTGTCGGCATTTCTTTTCCAAAACCTCTTTGGACACCGCATTCCCGCATCGTGGGCAATAGCGAGCGGTAGGAGAGAGATTCTTGCCGCAATAAGGGCACTGATTGAAAACCACCAGCTGATGCCCGCAGTGAGGGCAAAACTGCGCGTTTTCCGGAACAGAACTGTGGCAGTCCGGGCATTGAGGTCCCGAGGCGCCATGGCGGTCTGAGGGTTTGTGTTCTCGAAGCGCTTCGGCCATGAGACCTGGAATCATGAAAGCCAAACCGATTCCCGCCGCTTCGCCGCCGGTTCCCGGGTTTTCTGCAGCTTTTTCCATGGCCGAGGCGGCCTTGAGTTTCAGGAGTTTGTTCAGGTCCTCAAAGGCACCCAGCTTGCTTCGATCGTCGATGGCCCGTTGGACTTCATCGGGAGGGGTGATGGCGTTGATGTAGAGATGCGTGAGGGACATGCCGAAATGGGAGGCATCTTCGACGAGGCGTAGCTTGAGCTTTTCCGCCCAGGCGTCGTAGCGGCCGGGAAGATCAAGAAGACTTGTAAGTTCTTCACCCATCAGGTCGTTCAGGCGTGAGACGATAACACGGCTCAGGTATTCTTCCACATCTTCCGTGGTGAATCGACCCAGGGTTCCAACGAGTCGGTTGATGAACAAAACCGGCTGCACGATACGCACATTCACCACACCGTGGGCTCGAAGACGAACCAGCCCCAAAGCGGCATCTCGAAAGGCGACGGGGTCTCGAGTGCCCCACTTGAGGTTGGTAAAGGTCTTGGTGTTGACGAAATAGACTTCCGCTCGAAGAGGACTGGTGAACGCCCAGGGAAGACTCAAGAGTTTGGTTAAAATGGGAATGTTGGCGGTTTTGAGTGTGTGACGGCCAGGACCGAAAGCCGCCACGGCTTTCCCTTGGTAGAAAAGTACCGCCGCTTGACTTTCGCGCACCGTCAGCTGGGCCCCGAACTTGATTTCTCCCGATCCTTCCTCAGGAATGCGATGAAGCATGTCTTTGCCGGAAGGATCAAACCACTCGATGGCTTCCAAAAAAACCACATTGTTCGTTCCCATGAAGCATCCTTTCATGCGTGGGCTACCCTGACGGCATAATCAACGGCAAAACATGAAAGAAACTTTAAGGAAAAACGACAACCCTGCCGTTCCGGCGGCAGACTTAAATGAGAACCGATGTGACGGGACCACCTTGGCCCAGCCCTAATAATGGACCGCACCAGGCCAAGAAAAGGGAAGGATTTCTTCAAGCCGAAGGGAACTCAGGTCGAACGACCAAAATCAGCGGCGGGCCATGGCCAGTCCGGTGGAGTGATTTGTTGTCTGCTGCTATTCTTTCCTTCCGCTGGTGATTTATCCCTGACAATTTAGGGCGGAATCTTTGGGGGATCGATGGATCACGCTCCACGACCGTGGGCGCTGGCCACATTTTGAACGTTTACCACAATCGCCAATATGCCAGCCTTCCTCCGGGGCAGATCGTGCCCAAATTGGCCGACCAGGGCGTTTACATCGCCTCGGAGTCGAGTTTCTACCGGATCTTGCGCGAGGCTAACGAGCAACATCACCGGCGCCGCAGCCGGAAAGCCCCGGGCGAGCACGCCTCCGAAAGGCTACTGTGCCACGGGGCCGAACCAGGTGTAGTCGTGGGACATCACGTATTTGCCGACATGTGTCCGCGGAATGTTCTTCTACCTGTACATGATTATCGATGTCTTCAGCCGCAAAACTGTCGGCTCCAAGGTCCACGCCGAGGAGTCGGGCTTCAATGCCGCCATCTTGGTCCATAAAGCGATTTTGTCTGAAAAGAGACGGCGTCAAGGCTGCGCCAGGGCCCGAAGGGCTTGGCCTTGACACCGTCTCCGGCCATGCTGCTTCATCAAGGCTGACAGTAAGACCAAGCTCCATGGTGAACTCAAAACAACATCAGACCAGCTTATTTTCAACGCGCAAAACTCCAGTTCCGTTGAACCAAGACAAAACATCAGCCCGGGCAACATCCCTCCGTGCGACAACTATCTTGACAGACACCGGCGAAAAAACCTGCCAATATGGCAACGGTTGGAGGGCATTCGGGAGAGGCTGATCGCACTGCTCAACAAAGGGAAGAAGGTCACAATTTCCGGTTTCCGCAAGGAGGTTTAAGTATGGACAAGGAAAAGATCATTGCAATCCTTAGAGAAAACAGACCATTGCTCGCCAGGTATCACGTGCGGTCTTTGTCGGTTTTCGGTTCGGTCGTACATGGCAAAACACACCCGGACAGCGATGTCGACATCCTGGTGGAGTTCGAGCCGGACGCTCCTGTCGGGTTATTCCAGTTCGCGAGGTTGCAACGTTGTCTTGAGGAAATCCTCGGCCGGAAAGTCGACCTGGCGACACCGAAGGCGCTTCACAAGGCCTTGAAAAAAGACATTCTGGAGGAAGCGGTTCATGCCTTCTAGGAACTGGAAGCTCCGCATCCAAGACATCCTGGAGTCGATCGCCGCTGTTCAAAGCTACGTTACGGGAATGAGCTTCGAGGATTTCGTAAGACCGACGCACCGTTGACGCCGTCGTCCGCCGCTTTACGATCATCGGGGAAGCTGCAGGTCACGTGCCGGAAGAAATCTGCAGTCTCAATCCGGAAATTCCGTGGGCGGACATGCGGGCGATGCGCAATTTCGTCGTTCATGAGTATTTCGGGGTGGATGAGAAGACCCTCTGGGACACGATTCTCGAAGACCTTCCTGGAGTCATGGAACCGCTTCAGCGCCTCCTCGATCAGGAGAGCGATTGACGCACCTTTCGCCCGATCAGCATGGGGCGGCCCGCCGTCTGAGCGACCTTCTCATTCATGACGCGGCCGGCGGCCCGGATGATTCGAAAGCCCGAAGGTGGAAGAAAGGCGAAACTTTATTCCTGCCCACTGCCTACCGCTCACAGCCTTTGACCGGATGGTCCTGGAAATCTTCTTCACCTCCCTCAACTGGTTGGCGGCGCTGCGGCTGTGCGAGGAGCGGGGCTCTAGTCGTAACCTAGTCCTTCCAAATATCCCAGCAAACCCTGTAGCAAAATTCAAACACCTTTTTTATGGCTCTTATAAGTCTTGGGGAGAAGAAAGGCTGAGAAGGAGAGAAGGAACGAGAAGAAGGGGAGCATGGGAGAAGAAAATCATACCCACATTGTACGCTTGAGTGCTGGCAAAGGACTATTTAGGATATAAGATATACCACTTTGGCGAGTGGGCTCCAAACCCACCCGGAAGTCCCCTCTGGTAATAGAGAGGCGTCCGTGTTGCCCACATGGCGGCGCGGATCAGGCACGAACCTGCTGGCTGCTTGCACTCGGCCACATACGGCGTCCACCGGCGCGGGCTCCAGACCCGTTGCCGGTATGGAGTCGAGCCTACGGCTCAGGGACTCCTACAACCGCGTACCCGAGGCAGGCACGAAGTCTCGGGAACACAAACCCGGAATCCTCCGACTTTAGTCGGGGGAGGTTCAAACACTAAGGGAAGCGTTCCATGACTAAAGACGAAATCCTTGAAAGATTGCGCCAGCATCGTGAGGAATTGATTGCCCGTTTTGGGGTGAAGTCTCTTGCGATCTTTGGCTCGGGAGCCCGGGGCGAGGTTCGGTCGGATAGCGATGTGGATGTTCTCGTGGAGTTTTGCGGTCCAGCAACCTTTGATGGCTACATGGACCTCAAATTTTTTCTGGAGGACACGCTGAGATGCAAGGTCGATCTGGTAACGCCAAAAGCACTCAAGCCGCGACTGAAACCCTATGTGGAACGGGAGGCCGTCTATGTCACGTGACCTGCGGTTGTTCCTGGAAGAGGTGCGAGAGAGTTGTGCCAGGATACGCCGCTACACTGCCGGCTTTGACTTTGAACGCTTTGTGGCGGACGAGAAGACGGCGGACGCGGTTGTGCGCAATCTCATTGTGATCGGCGAGGCAGTAAAAAACCTTCCGCTGGACTTCAAACAGCAACATCCCGAGATCGAATGGAGAAAAATCGCTGGCTTGAGGGATATTGTGGTCCATGAATATTTTGGGATTGATGAAGATATCCTCTGGGATGTGATACACACCAAGATCCCGGAACTGGAAAAGGCCATAGACAACATCCTCGCTGTTGAGTTTGGAGAAGATGTATAGCCTAAGCGAACGCCACGCCGTGCAAAACCCCTTCTTCCGCTACGCCGAAGAGGCTGGCTGGGTCTACCTGGCGCCGGAGGAGGGTCTGCGCTTGCGCGGCGGCAAGGATTCGCCCTTTCTGCGCCCGGTACAGATGTAGGGACTCCAGCGCCTCAACCCGGGCGTCATTACGTCGGCGACCAAGGCCGAAGAGATAATCGAACGTCTGCGCCGTGTGCGCCTCACCATCGAGGGCAACCTGGAAGCGTGGGAATACCTCAAGGGCCTCAAGACCGTCTTCGTCGAGGCCGAACGCCGTGAGAAGAACGTCCACCTGCTCGATCCCGACCATCCCGAGACCAACGCCTTCCACGTCACCGATGAATCCCGATTCGCCGTTGGCGCCGTCGCCATCCGCGCCGACGTGGCTGTGCGTCTAGGCAACCGAGGAAAAAGCGCCGGTGCGCGCATCTTGATCGCGACAAACCGGGCTGACCGCTGGTTTTTCGTTTTTAGCTTCGAGAAAAACGAGCGAGCCAACATCAGTGACAGCGAACTGGAAGCCTTGCGGGAGTTAGCCGTCGATTTGCTTGCTTGTTCCGAGCATCAGCTCAATGAAGCCGTCACCGAGGGAACGTTGCAGGAGATTTGCCATGACAACCCATAAGCCTAAAAGTCGCATCCTCGAGGCCGTTCGCGAAACGGCTCGTGATCTGCATCAGCTCGGTTTCATCTGACATGGAGGCGTTTCATTGTGGATGCCGTGTTTCGAGGAGGCAGCAAGCACAGCAACCACTCGGACACGGTTGAGAAGATGGTTCGCCATGTGGTGCAAAGAATCCGCAGGGGCTATCGAAAGGATGGAGCGATTGTGGTGCCACTCGATGCTGGATTCTTTGATCAGAAACTCTTCGAGGTCTTTGAGGAATTGCAGGTGGGCACCATCTGTTCGGGTCGCATCTACAAAGACGTTGTGGAGTCTGCTCAGGCCACGCACCAGCTCCATTGGAAGCGATTCGTGCGAGACAAAAAGGCATGGGAGGACACGGAGTTCGGGAGTCGCAGAGAGTCTTGAACTCGGTTTCGAAAGGCCATCTATTGTCGTCCTGTGGGGGCCAACAGACAATTGTGGCTGCCTTTTGTCCGCCCGGAAAGGGTTCTTTACACGAATCTTGGAATGGGGGGAGCGCTTGACGAACAATTCAAAAAAGCAGGCCTCGAGTCCTACCTCACCTGTGAGTTTGTCATGGAAAGTGCCCACGGTCGCGGAGCGGGCGAACTGATCCATCGAGCCCTCAAAGATTTCGCCTCCGGACGCATGTCGTTCAAGGTCTTTCGACTCAATGCGGTTTTCTTCGACACCATGCTTAAGGCTTTTTCCTTTACCAATGCTTCAAAGAGGACGTGTGCGTGCCCGAGGTCTCCCTTACCGCTTATCCCGCAACACTGGGAAGACTCCTCATCGACCTGGCAGGAAAAATTGTTCGAACCGGTGGCAAGATCATCTTGAAAATCGCCGAGTTTGTGATGCGCCTTCTTCGTTTTGACAAGCTGTGGGAGAAGTGCTCTCAAGTCCCTTCTTTTGGATGAACAAGCCGTTTCCACCTTAACCATCACCTTTATTGATCACTGCTTAGGAAAACAACTTGTTAATGCCAAAGAATCGCACAATTTAGGTGAAGACTTTTTATCGTGGGATTTGTTTTCCATGTGCTGGCATGGTTCTGCAGGTGACAGGCGCCTAACGGTTTGCGGTTCAGCCGCACCGCGAGCGCACCGAAGCGGCGTCGGCTGGAAGCGCTCGTTAGCCTGCCGTAACACTCTTACGAGCCAAAGAAACTCTCATAATCTTCGTGACCCCCAATCCAGAACCACGTTACCGTATCACCCTCAAGAATACCCACAGCACGATAACCGCGTGTGATTCTGACCGCCCAGAGGTTTTCTTCGCGGTGGATGCACTTGAAATGCAGTGAAGGGTGAAAGGGATTCTATGCCCACAACCGATAGGCTTTCCTGGCGCTGCGTTTGACGTCCTGGCTGAGTGCAGCATATGCCGTCCAGAAGGATGGCAGCGTGGCGGATTTCATAACTGGTCGTAATCCAGTGGCTTGGCTTGTCCTTGCGTAATCTCCTGTCTGGCACGACGCGCAGCTGCTATCAATTGAGGCTGCGTTTGCCGAAACAGATCATCCCACACCAATTCATCTTGCAAATCAGCAAGATATTCACGCAGATGATCCACCACCTGGTCTTGCACGGCTTCAGGCAAGGATTCTAGCATTTTTATTACCGTGGCAATTGCAGTAGATGACATAGCAAACCTTTCCTCCAAAATGCTCTCTCCGTATTCCCAATCAATTTTACCCCTTTTTGCCGATTTCAACAAGGCGGGCTAACGCCAGCGTAACCGGCGCGCGGCCAAGGAGCTTGAAAAAAATAGCACCACGTGTCCCCGCGCGTCCGGTTGACGCATTCGTTAGCCCATAATTGCTGTTGATCATCACCACACCGCCGGGAACAAACGCTTCGGTTTCTGAGCAAATTCAGCAGCGTGTCAACCCGGCTGCGACCCCCCGCCGGCCCGCAGCTCAGAACATGAGTGTAGATCATGGTCGTCTTCACATCGTTATGACCTAGCAGTTCCTGTACGGTGCGAATGTCGTAGCCGCCTTCAAGCAGATGGGTGGCGAACGAGTGTCAAAAAGTGTGGGAAGTGGCCCGCTTCGCCAGTCCTGCTCTTATGACCGCCTCCCGAACCGCCTTTTGAACGAGTGATGCGTCTACGTGGTGTCGTCCCTCTTGACCCGTCCTGCCATTCTTCCAGCGTTTCTCCTACGGAAAAACCCACTGCCGGCGCCATTCCTTGGCCGCGTTCGGGTATTTACGGCCCAGTGCGTTAGGCATCAGAACGCGACCCCAGCCGTCGGCCAGGTCGCGCTCGTGGATCGCCTTGACGGTTCTGAGATGCTCTCGCAACGGCGCCTTGAGCGACACGGGGAGCATGGTGATCCGGTCCTTGGCGCCCTTACCGTTGCGGACGAGTATTTCGTTGCGCGAGAAATCGATGCCCTGCACACGCAGGCGCAGGCATTCCATCAGGCGCAGTCCCGCGCCATACATCAACGAGGCCATGAGCCATTTGTCGCCGGACAGGTTCGTCAGCACGGCCTTTACTTCTTCCCGGGTCATCACGACGGGCAGGCGTTTGGGCTTGCGGGCGCGGATGACTCCGCCCAGATCGCGAACTTCGCGCCCGAGCACATGGCGTTAGAGAAACAACAGAGCGCAAAGCGCCTGGTTCTGCGTCGAGGCGCTGACCTTCTCCTTGACGGCCAGATAGGTCAGAAAGGCGTTGATTTCCGGTTCGGCCATTTCGGCGGGATGGCGCACCTTGTGAAAGAAGATGTACCGCTTGACCCATTGGCAATAGGTCTTTCCGTTCGGCTTTCATCGCTTCGGACAAATACCGACCGACCAAGTGGCGTACGTCCAGTCGAATCATCTCAAATAGCTTCTCGGCTTGAGTCTGAATTTCCTTGAAAATCGTGACCACCTCAGGCACACTTATCTCGATCTTCAAGGGCGCTTCTCCTTTCTTTGAGGTGTGTGGTGGTCAGCCCCTCTTTAAAGGAAAAGCGCCTTTTTTGTAGCACTTAAATTTAACACAAAACTTTTTACACCACCACGTCTTGGTGTCACACCTAGGTTGAGATCGACCATGTACTCGGCTAGTTGCTGGCCGTCTATCAGCACGACCCGTGGCTCAATGTGCGCTACGTAGTCCTTGGCGTCGGCCGAAAACGTTCCGGTCGTGATGAAAACGCCCTTTCGCGCTCGCTTTCCATGGAGCGCTCCGACAAACTTCTGGACTTCGGGCCGGCCGACGGTTCCGTTCCAGCGCTTGGCCTGAATGTGGATAACATCGAGTCCTAAGCGGTCTTCGCTGATGATGCCGTCGACCCCTTCGTCACCAACCTGGCCGATGGCGCGCCCGGCCTCGGCGCGGTCGCCGCCATAGCCCATTTTCAGGAGCAGCTCGACGACGAGGTTCTCAAAGAACCGTGGGGAAGCAGCCTTCACGCGGGCCAGGACTTCACTTGTTAATTCTGCTCGAATCCGCTGATACGCCTGCTCGAGCAGCTCTTCAGGGGTTGCATCGGTCGGCTCGCCGGGCAGAAGCCTGCGCCGTTCTATGTCGGCTGGGTGCCCCGATTCCTTCCGGTGCCGCCGGCCGTGGCCAATCCAATGTCCGAGGAACTGCTGAAAGCGTTCCTGGACGGATTGGAACGGAAAGGTCGAGACGACTGGCACGTCCAAAAGACACCACGTGTGGTGACCGCCTGACTCTTCTGGCGTTGGCAATCCAAAGGCGCTGGAGCCGCTTCCAAAGTCGAGCATGGCGGCGACGGCACCGTCTCCGCAAAGGATGCGCCGGCTGCCTGGCGCGACATTATCCGGGTCAGACATAACTCGTCCCGCATTCTCGTTCTGGCTTAAACCCGCTTTGGGTACGAAGGTCGGCGATCGGTGGGATCGTGAAAGGAAAGAATTGGAAAAAACCAGGGTCTTCCGGTGGTGTGAACTCTCTCGATTTAAGGCTTTAGACAAAGAGATCCGAGCGGTAACGGTGCATGAGAAGAAGTTCCACTTGCCAGCCGGCCATGATTTCGGCCCCGACCACCTGAAGGATGGCCTTCAGGGTCGTAGGGCCGAGCTTTCTTTGAATGTCCTGACAGAAGTAGTTGAGGCAAAAATGGTTCTTAGCCGTAAGAAGGCAGCCTTTATCACCGAGAAAAAGACACTGGTCCTCGTAGGCATGACGCGTGGGAAGCCGGCAGCCCAGCAATCGGTTGATGAGAAGATGCACCACCGTGTAATTCCATTCCATGTCCGGAAAACAGCACCCTCCGAAAACATGCGCCGCGCAGACACCGCACGCTTCAAAGATGCCCGCTTCGGCAAAAGCCCCTCGCGTTCTTTCAATGGCCGCCCTGTAGGCTTCCAGCGCTCGAGCCAAAGGCGCATCAGCAAGAATTTCCTCCCTCAGAGCCTCGTAAAGACGACAGGCCTGCAGCACATGCGTCGCCGTTTCCTGAACCACGGAAAGTTTTCGCATCTCCATTGAGAACCCCTCTGTGCCCCTAAGCGATGCAACACACGCTCATTGTACCTCCGACCCTTTCATTATCCCAAACCCTAACTTTTTCTTGACATTCCCCTTCATGTCTGTCAGGAACTGAACGAGCGCTCGGTTAGAATGTGGCCCGAAAGGGTTTCCTGCACTCGAAACCAAGGAGGAGGTTTTCATGGTCGGCATTGTTGCCTACGGAGTGTTTCTACCCAGGTATCGCTTGGAAAGGAAGACGATCGCCAAGGCCATGGCCTGGATCAATCCCAGCCTATGGGCTCTAGGGGCTGGAGAAAAGGCCGTGGCGGGTGCGGACGAAGACGCTATCACTTTGGCGGCTGCGGCGGCGCGAAACGCCTGCCGTTTTCAGCCCGATGCCGCCTGCACCGCTCTTTTTGCCGCATCGACCACATTCCCCTACGCGGAACGTCAAAACGCGGCCATTTTACGGGAGGCTTTGAGCCTCTCGGAAGCATCCACAGCCCTGGATGTGACGGGATCAACACGAGCCGGCACATCGGCCGTTCTTGCAGCGGCAGCCCATGTGGCGAGCGGATCTTCCATGCGAGCGATGGCGGTGGCGGCCGATGCACGGCGTGCCAAGATGGGCAGCGCCGAAGAATTCCTTTTCGGTGATGGGGCGGCGGCCCTCATGATGGGATCCGATGATGTTCTTGCCGAACTTGTGGGGTCCTTTTCCCTAAGTGTCGATTTTCCGGCGCCGGTTCGAGAAAACGAAAAGAAATTAGCGCGATCCTGGGAAGAACGTTGGGTTCGGGACGAAGGCTATGTGTCGCTCATTCCTCGAGCCGTCAAGGATTATCTCGCTCGGGAAAAGCTCTCAACAGAGGCTTTTTCTACGATCATTTACCCCTGCCCGTATCCCAGGGAACACAGCCTGATCGCCGCCAAGCTGGGACTTCCCGCCGAAAAGGTGGCCGATCCCCTCGCGTCTCAAGTTGGAGATACCGGAGCAGCTCATCCGCTCCTCATGCTGTGCCGCGTTTTGGAATCAGCCTCCTCGGGAGACCACATCCTCGTGGTTGGATACGGAAGTGGCGTGGATGTGCTCCATTTTCGGGTCACCGAAGCCGCCTCTTTCAAACCTGCCTGGACCTTTGAGTCCCTTTTGGCCCGAAGATCCACGCTCGATGCTTACGAAAAAGCTTTGGCCTTTCGCGAACTGGTCCCGGTGGAAACCGGGCTTCGAGGCGAATTTCAGGCGGAAACACCCCTTTCGGTGCAGTGGCGGTATCGGCGGGCCATTTTGGGCTTGGAGGGATCTCGGTGTCGTCGGTGCGGCACGCCCCAGTTTCCTCCCCAGCGCATCTGTGCCATCGCGGAATGCCAGGCGGTGGATAACATGGAACCTTACCTTTTTTCCGATAAACCCGCTCGCATCTTCAGCTACACGGGGGACAACCTGGCGTTCTGCCTGGATCCGCCGCAGATCTACGGCATCGTGGACTTTGAAGGGGGAGGGCGCATGATGCTGGATTTCACCGATTGCGCTTTGGAGTCCCTTCGTGTGGATCAGCCGGTGGAACTGCATCTTCGGCGCAAGTACCATGACCCTCAGCGCGGCCTTCACACCTATTTCTGGAAGGCCGTTCCTGTGGCATCGGCGCATAAGTAAGGAGGGGAAGGACCATGGCGACAGGAATCAAGGACAAAGTGGCGATTATCGGCATGGGGTGCACTCGGTTCGGAGAACGCTGGAACGATGGGGCCGAAGACCTCATGGTGGAAGCCTTTACGGAAGCCCTGCAGGACGCGGGCATCGAGAAGAAAGAGATTGAAGCGGCATGGCTGGGCACCTGTTTCGATGAGGTGAATGTGGGTAAAAGCGCCATCCCTTTGGCGCAGGCACTGAAACTTCCAAGTATTCCCGTCACCCGCGTGGAAAACTTTTGCGCGACGGGCACTGAAGCCTTTCGTGGCGCCTGCTACGCCGTGGCTTCGGGAGCCTGCCGCATCGCGTTGGCCCTTGGTGTGGAAAAGCTGAAAGATACGGGCTACGGAGGTCTTCCCGGCTTCGACACGGCCATGGGCACTCTGAACCGTTTCATCCTTCCCAACTTTACGGCTCCCGGCGGCTTTGCGCTCATGGCCACACGCTACTTCGCCAAGTACGGTATTTCGCCGGAAGAAGGCAAAATGGCCTTGGCGAAGATTTCCTCTAAAAGTCATCGCTGCGGAGCGTTAAACCCCAAGGCACACCTGCGCAAAGAGGTTTCTCCGGAACAGGTGGTGAAAGCCCCTATCATCGCCTGGCCTTTGGGGTTGTTCGACTGCTGCGGTGTCAGTGATGGAGCGGCCGCCGCCATTGTGACCACGCCGGATGTGGCCCGCGGTCTGGGAAAAACCCCTGTGCTCGTCAAAGCGCTCCAGATCGCCGCCACCTCCGGTGAAGAGATGCTAACGACCCGCTGGGACGGCACCTACCTCAAAACCACCACCGAAGCGGCCAAAAGGGCGTATCTGGAAGCCGGAATCACGAGACCTCGCGAGGAATTGAGTGTCCTTGAAGTGCACGACTGCTTTTCCATTACCGAACTGGTCACCTACGAAGACCTGCAGATCTCCTCACGAGGTCGTGCCATTCGGGACATCAACGACGGCTTTTTTGAACTGGAGGGAAAGATTCCCTGCCAATCCGATGGAGGGCTCAAATGTTTCGGGCATCCCATTGGAGCTTCAGGCATTCGGATGATCTATGAGGTTTACAACCAATTGTTGCATCGGGCCGGCCCGCGCCAGATCGCGAATCCCCGCTTGGGTCTCACCCATAACCTGGGCGGTATTCCATCGTTCAGTGTGTGCAGTGTCGGTATCTTCGGCCTCTAAACCCCTTGGTCACAAAGGAGAGCCTCATGATTCTTGCTTCACCCGAACGCATCAAGGAATACACCGACAAAGGATGCTGGGGCAGCCGAACGCTTTTGGATGATTTCAAGCAGCATGCCCGCAATATGCCGGAAGCAACGGCCATCATCGATCCCCTGAACAAAGAAGCGCTCCTGGGAACAAGGCCCGAACGTATCCGATACGCTGAATTCGATCGGGCGGTGGAAGCGACGGCCTCCGCCCTTCGCGCCGAAGGCATTGAGAAAGACGACATTGTGCTGGTGCAATTGCCCAACTGCTGGGAACTGGCCATGCTTTACCTGGCCATTGCTCGAGCCGGCGGTGTTATTTCTCCCATGCCCATGCAGTGGCGCTCCAAGGAAATCGCCTACGTGGCGGAACTCACGGAAGCCAAGGCCATGATCACCGTGGAACAGTTTCACGGTTTTGGGCATCGGGCCATGGCCGAAGAAGTGGCCCAAAAGGTGCCGACCCTAAAAAAAGTTTACACTTACGAAGACGTGAGGCGGATGATTCAGGAAAAGCCGGATCCGAGCCTCAATCTTGTGCGGGTGGATGCCGACGACATTTTTACCATCTGCTGGACTTCGGGCACGGAGGCTCAACCCAAGGGATGCCCCTTGAGCCATAACAACTGGAGATGTCAGGCAGCGATTGCTTTGGCAAGCGGCATGCAACCCGGCGATATCATGCTCACGGCCGGTCCCTTGGTCAACATGGCTTCCGTAGGCACCGTCTATGTGCCCTGGTTACGCTTCGGCGGAACCGTGGTCTTGCATCATCCCTTTGATCCTCAGCTTTTGCTCAAACAAATGGTTCAGGAACGTATTCAGTACACGCTGCTGGTGCCGGCCGTGGTGAATCTCATCTTGAAACATCCGGCGGCTCAGGGAGTGGATTTAAGTTCGGTGCGGGTGATCACCGTGGGATCAGCACCTCCGTCCTTGTGGTCCATGGAGGAATTCAAGAGGCGCTGGAATGTGGACATTGGAAACATCTGGGGCCAGAACGAAGGCACGGCTTTGGTTTCCGGAGTTCAGGAAGTGCCGGACATGGCCGTTCGTGTGGATCACCTGCCGCGTTACGGAGCCCCCGGCGTGGAATGGGCGACCCCTATGGCCAAGTTCGTTCAAACCAAGGTGGTAGGTCCCGACGGGACAGAACTCACCGAAAACGGGGCCGTCGGGGAGCTGCTCTACCGGGGTCCCAATGTGATCCCAGGATATTTCAAACGACCCGATCTGAACGCTCAGGCTTTTGACGCCGAAGGTTATTTTCGCACAGGAGATCTCTTTCAAATTTCCGGCGATCGTTACCTGAAATTCTTCGAGCGGGCCAAGGACATCATCATTCGAGGGGGCTATAACATCAGCGCTCAGGAAGTGGAAAATGTTCTGCTGGCTCACCCGGCCGTTCAGGACGTGGCTGCGGTGGGCATGCCCGACGAAAACCTGGGGGAAAGAACCTGTGTCTACGTGGTTCCCAAACCCGGACAGACAATCACTCTGGAAGACCTCACTCGCTACATGAAAGAACAAGGCGTGGCCACCTACAAACTGCCGGAACGCCTGGAAGTCGTGGAGGCCATTCCTCGAAATCCTGTGGGAAAAATCCTCAAGAAAGAACTGCGCCAAGATATTCGAAAGAAACTAGGCATGTAACCGTATTTTGCGATTCCATGGTCTAAGGCGAAAGCGAACACACCAAGACCGATGCTGAACAGAGTACACCGGAACGGAAACAGGAGGGAAAATCCATGGAAAAAATGCTGGAAGGGAGAGTGTGTTTGATTACGGGAGCCGGCCGTGGCATTGGTCGAGCGGCGGCGTTGCTTTTTGCGTCGGAAGGCGCCAAAGTGGTCCTGAGCGATCTGGATGCGGAGCCGGCTCAGGAAGTGGTTCGGGAGATTCAAAGCCGAGGCGGGCAAGCCGTGGCCGTCGTCGGCGATGTGACCGCCGACGGCTTTGCCGAAAAATTTGTGCAGGCCGCTGTGGATGCTTTTGGGCCGGACATCCATGTGATCGTCAACAATGCAGGCTATACCTGGGATGCCGTGGTTCATAAAATGACCGATGAGCAGTGGGAAGCCATGCTCAAAGTGCATTGCACGGCTCCGTTTCGCATCGTCAGGGCGGCGGCGCCATACATTCGAGAAAACGCCAAAAGGGAAGCGGAACAAGGCCGTGTGGTCATGCGAAAGATCATCAACGTGAGCTCGGTCGCGGGTACAGACGGCAACGCTGGTCAAGCCAACTATTCCACAGCAAAATCGGGTATTTTGGGTTTCACGAAAACCTTGGCCAAGGAATGGGGACGACTCAATGTGAACGTGAACGCCGTGGCCTATGGCTGGATTGAAACACGGCTCACCCAACCCAAGGCCGAAGATACGGTGATGGAAAAAGATGGAAAAAAGATTGCCATCGGAGTGCCCAAAAACCAGCTGGAAGCTTTCCGCATGATGATTCCTCTGGGACGGCCGGGAACACCCGAAGAGGCCGCTCGAGTCATGCTGTTTCTGGCTTCACCCCTTTCCGACTATGTGTCCGGGCAGGTGATTAAGGTCACAGGCGGGTGGTAGAGGCGTGAAGTCGTGAAGTCGTGAAATCGTGAAATCGTGAAATCGTGAAATCGTGAAATCGTGAAATCGTGAAATCGTGAAATCGTGAAATCGTGAAGGCGTGAAGGCGTGAATCGTGAAGTCGGCGCCTGTGATAGGGAATGGCGGGGAGGGGTTGTAGGGGCGGACCGGTGTGTCCGCCCCGAAAAAACTCTGGGTTTATTGCGGAATAGCCATGGCGGTTTGGCGTCTGGTCCGGCGGCTGATTTGGCGGTTGAAATGATCTTTAATGGGTAAACAGCCTGTTCCTACGGGATCGGGGAATAATGATTTCTCCAGGAGGTGATCCATGATTGATGTCAGTCAAGTGGGGCTGAGCATTGGTCCTTTGGAACATTCCATGCATTGGCGAAACATCATTCTTTATCATTTGGGTATCGGCTTTAGCGCATGGGATTTGGACTATGTGTATGAACGCACTCCAGGGGGCCTCAAGGTCTGCCCGTCTTATGCGGTCATTCCCGTGTTTCACCCTTTTTTTGAAGTCTTGGATCGGCTGAAAATTGATCTCAAAACAGTTCTTCACGGCGAAGAAGCCATTCGACTGCACCGACCTTTGCCTTCCTCGGGTAAGCTTTTGAGCACCGTCAAGGTGAGCGGCATCTATGACAAGAAAAAGGCTGCCCTGGTGGTCCTGGAAACGGAAACCAGGGACGAAGAAGGTACGATGATCGGTGAGACGCGCATGAGCCTTTTCTGTCGTGGGCTTGGTGGCTGGGGCGGTGATCCCGGGCCCAAAGCGGAGGCTATGGCGGTGCCGAAGGATAAGAGTCCGGACTTTGAAATTTCCTACAAAACTTCGCCGAATCAGGCGGCGATCTATCGTCTTTCCGGGGATGTGAATCCCTTGCATATCGATCCGAAAGCTGCGGAAGCGGCCGGCTTTCCCAAACCCATTCTTCATGGACTGTGCACCTTCGGTTTTGCCACTCGAGCGATCCTTGAAGGCGCCTGCGGCGGTGATTTAGCTCGTTTCAAAGCTTTTCAGGTGCGTTTCGCCGACGTGGTCTATCCCGGAGACACCATCACAACACGTGGATGGTCTCTGGGCGACGGACGCTATGTGATTGAAGCGGCCACAGAACGTGCGGTGGTTCTTTCCCATGCACTGGCCGAGGTGGGCTGAGCTTTCTTGGAAAGCCGCTCGCAGGTTGTCCGACAATGAGGAAAGCCCATGGTTTTCCTGGAAGCAGGGACCTCCGGCCTGCAGCACAGCCGGGCTGGGGACGGCAACACCCCGGCTGAACGACCGTTCTGGGGCAAACACATTGTGGGATTCGTGCGTTGACGAAAGCGCCTTGGGTGCGGCATAAGAGGCGCGAACGGATCACCCGGGAAATCCCTGTTGGTGACCGCAAGGAAAGGGAGAAGGGATGGAGGGACTGTACCGCGAAGAGCACCACATCTTTCGAGAATCTTTTCGAAGATTTGTGGAAAGGGAAGTGGCGCCGCACATGGAGCGATGGGAAGAAGAGGGCATGGTTTCCCGGGATGTGTGGCGGGCCATGGGAGAAGCCGGATTTTTGTGCCCGTGGCTTCCCGAAAAATACGGCGGAAGTGAGGCGGATTTTCTCTATTCGGTGATTATCACTGAGGAATTGGCCAAGGCGGGTGCCGTAAGTTTGATGGCGCCGCTGCACAGTGACATCGTGGCTCCCTATATCGCCGCCCTAGGTACCGAAGAACAAAAGAAACGATGGCTTCCGGGGGCGGCGCTAGGAGAAATCGTCTTGGCCGTGGCCATGACCGAACCCAGCACCGGATCCGATCTGGCCGCCATTCGCACGCGAGCCGAAAAGGTTGGGGATCATTGGGTCATCAACGGCCAGAAGACCTTTATTTCTAACGGCATTCTGGCAGACCTGGTCATTGTGGCGTGCCGTACAGGAACCGTTGATTCCGGTGCCAAAGGCATCAGCCTCATTTGCGTCGAACGTGAAGCCCCTGGTTTTCAGCGAGGCCGAAAGCTCAAAAAAATGGGTCTGCACGCTCAGGACACGGCGGAACTCATTTTTGAAGATTGCCGCGTGCCTGCGCAAAATCTTCTGGGGACCCTGAACCGCGGCTTTTACCACATGATGGATCACCTGCAGCAGGAGCGTCTCATGGCCTGTATCATGGGCCAGGCCATGGCGGAAGCCATGCTCGCCATGACCGTGGAATACGCTCGAGGTCGCACGGCCTTTGGGCGTTCCATCGCGTCCTTTCAGCACAACGCTTTCACCATCGTGGATATGGCCACGGAAGTAAAACTTGGGCGTACCTTTTTGGACCGTCTCATCACCGACCACATGGCCGGAAAGGATATCGTCACGGACGTCTCCATGGGAAAAGCCTGGATCGGGGAAATGGCCAACCGAGTGGCCTACCGATGTGTTCAGCTTCACGGCGGATACGGGTACATGGAAGAGTACCCTATCAGCCGATTTTATCGCGATGTGCGGCCGATTCCCATTTTTGCTGGAACGACCGAAGTGATGAAACTCATTGTGGCCAAGCGCATGCAGCTCATTTGACGACTTAAAGGAGGGGAAAATGAACTTCGATCTGCCTGAAGAACTGAAAATCTTGAAGGAAGAAGCTTACAAATTCGCCGTGCGCGAATTTACTCCGGTATCCAAGGAATGTGACCGGGAAGAAAAGTTCCCCCGTGAAGTTTGGAAAAAAGCCTGTGAATACGGATTCATCGGGGCATGGATTCCGGAAGAATATGGAGGTGCGGGGGCAGGGTTTCTGGCCAACACGATTATCACGGAACAATTCAGTCGCATCGATATGGGCATCGGCCTGATCACGGCCGCTTGTTTCGGGTCGGAAAACATCTACCTTTACGGTTCCGAAGAACAGAAGAAAACCTATCTTCCCAAGTTGGCTTCAGGTGAGATTATTTTCGCCGGTGCCTATACGGAACCCAATGCGGGAACAGATGTGGCGGGTATTCGTACCAGAGCCGTTCGTGAAGGAGACCACTACATTCTGAACGGTCAAAAGATGTTTATTACCAACGGAACGGTCTGCGATTATTTTTGCGTCTTTTGTGTCACCAATCCGGACGCTCCACGCCATAAGCGCTTCAGCTTGCTCATTGTGGATGCCAAGTCCCCCGGCATCACTCGTAACAAGATTCACGGCAAGATGGGTATTCGTGCCAGCGACACGGCGGAAATCAGTTTTGAAGATGTGAAGGTTCCCGTGGAAAACCTGGTGGGGCAGGAAGGCAACGGCTTCTATCAGCTCATGGACTTTTTCAACACCACTCGCGCCATGGTGGCCGGCCAAGGGGTGGGACTCGCCCAAGGGGCTCTGGACAAAGCCGCGCAGTACGTGCAGGAACGCACGGCTTTTGGACAACCTTTGGCCAATTTTCAAGGGGTGCAGTTTCAGCTTGCTGAAATGGCCACACGCATCGAGCTGGCTCGACAACTGACCTACAAAGCCGCTTGGATGGTGGACCAGGGACGAATCGACCCAAAATTGAGCGCTATGGCCAAGTATTATGCCGGTGAAACGGCTGTGTGGGTGGCGGACAAGGCATTGCAGCTCCATGGCGGTTACGGCTATATTGATGAGTACGATGTGCAGCGCTTTTACCGGGACGCGAAAATCCTGGAAATTTACGAAGGCACGAAAGAAGCGGAAAAAATGACCATCGCTAAAATCGTGCTCAAGGAATACGCAAAAGGCTAAGAACCCCATCAGGAAAGGCTTTGCGTGAAGGAAGACAGGAAGGATACGGCGGCCGAGATCCTCAAGGCCGCCCGTCAGCTTTTTTACGAAAAAGGCTACGAGGCGGCCAGTACTCGGGAAATTTCCGCTCGAGTCGGCATCAGTAAGGCCGCCTTGTACCATCACTTTCGAAACAAGGAAGAGATTCTTTTTCGTATTTGCATGGAAGCCGCCGATGAGCTGGTGGACAACATGCGTCGAGCCATTGCCCGCAACGTGGGTTCCGATAAATCTTTGAAAGAACAATTAACCGATATTCTTATCGAATATTTGAGGACCTACCTTAAGAACGAGAACTTCAACAAAATCCTGTTTCACGATATGGAATACCTGCCGGAAGATAAAAAGCGGATCATCCTGGACAAGGAAAAGGAAAATGTGCATCAGTTGCGGGCTTTTCTCGTTTCTTTGATGGATCAGGGAATCGTTCGGCGTATCAACCCCACCGTCATGACCTTTTCGCTCATCAGCTCCCTGCACTGGCTCTACTTCTGGTTTAAACCTCAGGGGCCTTTATCTTTGGAAGATGTAGCCCAGGAAATCGCCGATCTCTTTCTGCACGGCATGCTTGCTTCGTGACGAGGGCTGTTTCAAGGAATTAGTTTTCCCTGAACACGAGAGCTTGCTCGTATGGGTCAAAGGCGGGCTTGCGCACGCTTGAACGCGAGCCCGTTTTTTTCAATGCCCTTCATAGCGGAGAAGCTGTCGAAGGCACGTGCGCCGTAAAGGCAACCGTCTCCGTCTCAGGAGTCAGAATGTAGTTTGGAAGAACGGCGGGGATGAGAAAAGCCGCTCCCTTGTCGTAGGGGATGGAGCTCGTGATTTCTTTTGTGTTCCAAACAATCTCGCCACGTCCTTGAATCACGAAAAGGATTTCCGGGCTTTCCGGTCGTTGGATGGGGATCTCAGTATGCGGCTTCAGGATCCAGCGGTGGATTTCAAAGGCTTTGCAGGGAACCCTGTAGGCCGTGTGGGAACCTTGGCTTGGCGTCATGATAAGAGGTTCGTAAGGTTCAAAGTTCAACACCTGGAGCATGGCGTTGAAGTCCTTGTGTTTAGGAGTGAGTCCCAAGCGAATCACATTGTCTGAATTGGTCATGCATTCCACTATGTTTCCACTAAGATAGGCGTGGGGAAGTCCTGGAGCCAAGAAAACGGCTTGGCCCGGCGAAAGTTCCACCGAATTCAGGAAAAGCAGCACAAGAAGTCCGACGTCCGTGGGGCCGTATTTTGTTAGAAGTTCCTGAAAAAGGTCGGCCATGGGTGCGAAAGGTTCTGGAGCTTTGCTGAGTCGTTTGGCGATTGCCGTAACGGTGAATGCCAGCGCGTCCTCGTTCTCCTGGGCTTTGGTGAGCATGCGAGAAAAGGTTTTTTTAAGGAAATCCGAAGGCCGGTCCGTACAAAGAGACTCGACTTCTAAAAAGGTGGCGACTTCCGAAAAGACTCGAAAAACTTCATACCAGCCTTCAACGGGTTTGAATCCCACAAGAGCTTGAAAACGTGAAAGCGCCACAGCGATTTCCGGCTTGGGATTGGGATCCGGGTAATGAAGAGGGTCCTGAAGATGCAGAAGCCGGGCTTGTGTCGCATCTGGGTGCGCCTGAATGGAGAGAGGTTCCGCTGCTGAAAGAATCTTGAAAAGAAAAGGCCACGACCCGCCGAAGTCTTGGGTCACTCGAGGCCCCATGATTTCCAGAGGCCACCGGCTAACGGCTTCCGGTAAAGGCATCTTCGATCCATCGGGAAATTCCATGAGCGATGGATTCGATGGGTGGGCTCCCACCCACAGTTCGGCGTAGGGTCGTTTCTCAAGCGAAGCCACGTGAAGAAGCTGCGCAATGAAGGCTGAGGGCCCCCGTTCTCCCCATTCGTAATGACGCACAGGGTTCTCCAGACGATAAGGACGTTGGAGCAGACGTGCGGATGTTGTCATGAAGCCTCCTTTCTTCCATGGCCTGCACGGCGTGGGCACGCGTTCCTTTTATCACTTTCCCATTGACCGCCTCCAGAGGCTTCGTTAGGGTGATGCTGTATTTCCAAGCTTTTCACAAATACAAGATGACGCGATCAAAATTTGAGTTGCCTTGTTGGGCATTTCGATGCCTTGAAGAGAGGGGGTGGTCGAGAGAGGCCGGTTGGGACAATAGTCTTGCGAAGTTTAGCACATGAGAGCAAAGGTTTTTCAACAGGTGTACCGTATTCGGGAAAGGAGGGATGTATCGAAAGAAGTGGACCAAGTTCCAAAAGGGCTAAGGGGGCTGAGCTTTTTATGGGACGATTTCAAGAGGTGAGGAGGAAGAGATGAAGGCGAAGCAGTGGTTCATGGGTTTGGTCGGTATCATGGCCCTGGTTTTCATGACGGCGGCCCAGGCGGGAGCAGCAGGATTTGCGCTTTATGAAGGAGGGGCTCGAGCCAACGCTTTGGGGGCCAATCTTGCGGGCAGCGCGGATGACCTTTCGGCGCTCTTTTATAACCCGGCCGGAATCACCCAGTTTCCCGGGGTTCAGCTCATGGCTGGTGCGACATTCATTTCACCCATGACGGATATCACCACGATCAATCCCTATTCCGGCCAAAGCAACACGAAATCCGCGGAGAGTAACGTGTGGATTCCACCCCATTTGTATGCCACCTACCAGTATTCCAATAATGTCTGGCTAGGAGCCGGCTTTTATTCCCGTTTTGGTCTCGGCACGGAATTCGATGAAGACTGGTGGGGCCGTTACAACAATTATAATGCTGTGATTCAAACTTTGAGTTTTAATCCTAACGTGGCGATCAAGCTCAACGACAAGGTATCCGTGGCTGCCGGCGTTGAAGTCATGTGGTTTGACCTCACCCTGGAGCAAAAGATTGACGCCACGGCGCCTTTTGTTTTAGGCGGCTTCGGGTCTACACTCAAAGCTTTGGGTTTTTCCACGAACATCAACGATCCCACCACCAATGCTCTGGATGTGGACAGCGAGCTTAAAGGGAACACTTTCGGCTACGGCTTCACCCTTGGGCTGCACGTGAAACCGACGGATTGGCTGGCTCTGGGAGCGTCTTATCACAGCAAGGTAAAACAACACATAGACGGCGATGCCGATTTCACAAAGCCTGCGGCTTTGACATCAGGACCCCTTGCAGCCGCTGCAAGCACTTGGTTTAACGATACCGGAGCCGAAGGCAGTGTGACTCTTCCGGACATGCTCTTTTTGGGTGCGGGCCTTCGTCCCATGGATCGACTCTTGGTGGAACTGGGCGCCATCTGGACCGGCTGGAGCAGCTATCGTGAACTAACAATCGATTACGACGATGCCATTTTGCCGGGCCGAACCAGTGTCACCAAGGAGAAGAACTGGAAGGATGTGTGGCGAATCAGTATCGGGGCTGAATACAAAGTGATGGACTGGATGGATCTGCGGGCAAGCTACATTTTTGACGAATCGCCTATTCCCAGCTCCACGGCGGACTATTTGGTGCCGGCCAATGATCGACACATGTTTGGGGTCGGTACCGGTTTCCGTTGGAACGCTTGGGCCATGGATCTTTCGTATACTTATCTCATGATCGAAGAACGTAAGGTAGATGCCCGCATTGCGGACGGAGTCTACCAGTCCGAGTTTAAAAACGGAGACGCGCATCTGATCGGCGTGAGTGTTTCCTACAAGTTTTGAAAGGGTTCCTGATCCCATTGGGGGCTGCCCGAGGGCCTGGGTGATCGATGGATCTGACGGCTGCTGAGGTGTCATTTGGAGGGGCGCACCGATGTGTGCGCCCCAAAGTCGCCACAGTGGGAAGCTAGTGGGGGCGGACACACAGGTCCGCCCCTACAGGTTGTGAAGGCTGGGCGCGAGCTTGGATTCCAAGGCTTACAGGTATATGGCGGTGGGTTTGAGCAGGCCGGCAAGGGGGGCGTGTCGGTTATCGATGGTTCTGACCCACACGGGTGTCTCCTTGTAGGGGCGCACCGATGTGTGCGCCCCAAAGTCGCCACAGGAGGAAACGAGTGGGGGCGGACACATGGGTCCGCCCCCACAGATTTCGTGGTTAAAAATGGTTGGTCATGAGGATCGCGAAGATGCCAAAGGGGGAGTCATGAGCGACAACGTCCATGCTCGATTTGTTCGTCCCGAAGACAGTCTATTGTTTCTGGTGGATCTACAAAAGGTGATGCTGGAACTCTGTGTCCACAAAGAAGACGTGGTCCGAAACGTCACGGCTCTGCTGGACATGGCCGCCGTGCTGCATGTTCCCGTGCTTTTTTCTCAGCACAATGCCGAAAAGCTCGGGCCCTTCCTTCCAGAACTCACGTCCACGGTTCCTAACCCCCTGATCCTGGACAAATTGGAATTCAGCTGCTTTGAAAACGAGGCCATGGCTCAGGCCGTTGCCGCATCCGGACGCACGACCCTCATTCTTGCCGGTATCGAAACCCATGTGTGTATCTTTCATACGGGAGCGCACGGGGTGCGTCTCGGATATACGGTGCATGTGGTGAGTGACGCCGTCACCAGCCGCAGTGAACACAACCGTTCCATCGGGTTGCAACGCTTGGACAGAGCCGGAGCTGTCATCACCAGTACGGAAATGATCACCTTTGAATGGCTGAATCGAGCTGGAACGCCGCAATTTCGACAGGCTCTACCCATTCTAAAGAGATTTTGAAATCCAGATCCAGAAGCAAAGCGCTGCCAGGGATGCCAGGGTGATGGGAATCCCGTATCGAGCGTGTTCCTTGAACGAGATAGTCACACCATGGACGGCGGCTTCTTCGATGACGATAAGATTGGCGATGCTGCCGATGGTTACCAGGTTCCCCGCATAGGTGCTGGAAGCGGCGAGAATGTACCAAAGCTTGTCGACATGTGCCGGAAGGAATTTGGAAAGAAGCATGACCGCCGGCACATTGCTTGTGACGTTGGAAAGGATCACGGAGACGAAAGTGAGCAGATACGGGTCTTTAATGTGCAGAGTGTGATGGTTCAAACCGTCCATGAGCATGCGGGGAAGCCCTGCCTTTTCCACGGCACCGACCAGAATGAAGAGGCTGCAAAAGAGAGTGATGAGATGCCAGTCCACAAGCCCAAGGATGGATCTGGTTTTCATTTTGCGGCTGCAAAGAAGACATCCCGCCACGGCCAGAGCCGTCACATGTCTTGGAACAGGCGAGAAGAAAAGAACAATGAGCACTGTTGTGTAGAAAAGACCCTTGCGAGCCTGATGACCGTCAAAGGAAGGCCAGGTTTCTTTTAAAACTTCCTGAGGAAGTGGTTCTTTCAAAACGGTTCGGTCGCGGGACAAAAAGATGATCAATCCGTACGCGGCCAGCAACGAAATCCCTACGACGGGTATATTCCAGAGAAAAAAGTTCAGAAAGTTCAGTTGACCCACCTGTCCGATAAGCATGTTCTGTGGGTTCCCGATGATGGTGGCCGCGGAACCGATATTGCTGGCAACGGCAACGGCGATGAGAAAGGGGACAGGGTTAAGAGACTTTCGAGCCAGGGTCACGGTAAGCACCGGAGTGAAAGCCAAACAGACGATGTCATTGGCCAGGACGGCGGAAAAAACGGCCGTGGTCAGCATAAGCACCAAAAGAAAACGTTTGGGATGATCCAACCAACCGGTGATTCTGAGAGCCGTCCAGGTGTAAAACCCGGCAAGGCGGAATTGAGCGGAAAGAACCATGAGGCCGTAGAGGAGAAGAATCGTGGGGATGTCAATAGCATGCAGCGCTTCGTTTGTGTTCATCGCGCCGATGGCGACCATGGCCATGGCCCCTAACATGGCGATACCCGTCCGATCCAAAGCCAGACCTGGAATCCGCCCCAAAGCCACTCCGATGTAAGCTATTAAAAACAAGACAAGAACGGTTGTTGGCACAGTTCTCATTCCCTCAGACCGACTTTGCCGCATCTCTTGAGGCACCCTTTCGCCTCAATACCGGCCATGTATACACCCACGTGCTTTTGAGGTAAACGCAGAACCGGAACCAGCCATGACGCGTTCCCACTGCTTATGTTCCGGCGGGTTTTCTGGTATTGAAGCCCTTCGTGGACGCTTTAAAGATGTGTTTCTTAGTACCGCGTAGAGAGTTACAACGGGCTTCAGGTTGGAGCATTGCAAGTTTTAGATTACGAGTGCCGCGGTGGAATCTCGAGGTCTAATGCGATGAATGGATATGTAGATGGGTTAAATAGTAATATCAAGCTGTTTTTTCTTCAATTTTTCAATAAGGGTGGTGCGGTTGAGCCCCAGAAGCTTGGCGGCTTGATTCTTGACACCGCCGGCTTTTCTAAGAGCGTCAAGGATCAGTTTGTTTTCCAGAATTTCAAGGACCTGCTTAAGGTCGATGCCTTCTTCGCCGATTTCAATGGAGGGGGTTGGGGATTTTGGGGCGACTTTTCGAAGGCGTTCCGGTAGATCTTGGAGGTGAATAACGTCATTTTCTGTGAGAATGACCAGGCGTTCAATGAGGTTTTCCAGTTCTCGAACATTTCCCGGCCAATCGTAGGATTCCATGCATTCCAGGGCTTCCTTGGCCATTTTTTTCAAGGGTAATCCCTTTTTCTGGCAGTGCAGGCGAAGAAAATGCTGAACGAGGATGGGGACATCGCCTTCGCGTTGACGTAAGGGCGGCACGTGAATAGGAATCACGTTCAGTCGAAAATAAAGGTCCTCTCGAAAAGCGCCGTTTTTCACGGCGCTTTCCAGGTCCTTGTTTGTAGCGGCGATGATGCGCACATCTACTTCGATGGTACGCGATCCACCCACTCTTTCGAATTTTCTTTCCTGCAGGAACCGTAACAGCTTCACTTGCAGTTTGGGGCTCATATCCCCGATTTCATCCAAAAACACCGTGCCTTGGTGAGCCAATTCAAACCGGCCTTTGCGGTCCCTGAGAGCTCCGGTGAAAGCACCTTTTTCATGGCCGAAGAGCTCGCTTTCCAGAAGTTCTTCTGGAATGGCACCACAGTTGATGGGCACCAAGGGTTTATCCCTGCGTTCACTGTTGTAGTGAATGGCATTGGCAATAAGTTCCTTGCCGGTGCCGCTTTCTCCTGTGATAAGGACTGTGGTGTCGGTTCTGGCCACACGCTCAATAATGCGGTAGATAGACTGCATGGCGGCGCTTTGACCGATGATTTTGTCAAAGCCGTACCGGGCTTGAAGTTGGGATTTCAAAATGTCGTTTTCCGAACGCAGGGCAAGAAACTCCCTGGCTCGCTCCAAAACCACCAAAATCTCATCCAGCTTGGCCGGTTTGGTGAGGTAGTCAAAAGCTCCACGCTTCATGGCTTCCACGGCCGTTTCAATAGTGGCATAACCGGTCAAAACGATAACGGCCGTTTCGGGATAATTTTCGGCGAAATGAGCTAGGACCTGCATGCCGTCCATCCCTGGCATGACCAAATCCGTGAGGACGATGTCGTAGGTATGTTGCGACGCTTTCTTGACGGCTTCCATGCCGCTGGAAGCCATGTCCACTCGGTAGCCTTCCTCCTGGAGTCCCTCCACGATTAATTGCAGGGTTTCCGGACTGTCATCCACAACGAGGATATCGCTCAGAGGTACCCGTGACTCCATCCGCCGCTCCTTGCCTCCAAAGGCCGTGATGGGTTGCCGTGAGACCAATGTCTGCAGTGTAAAGGATTTTGTTGCGTAGTCAAGACTTTGACGATGGGTTGGCGTTGTCGAAATCTTTGCTGCGCTCCTATAAGGGATAAGACCAGCCAGACTTCCCGAATCCGAGGTTTTCCTTGACTTTGCCATGACCGTTTTCTACTAGAAACCCTTTATGATCTGAGGATGCAGCCGTAGAAAGAGCGTGCTATTTTTCCCGCCCTCGGGCTCTGGTAAGAAGCCTCGAGAGCGAAGTGGAAGGGTGAGGTGTGGAACGAGTGCAAGCAGTTCGCGGAATGAACGACATTTTGCCGGACGCCGTTCACTGGTGGCAAAAGGTTGAGACGACGGCTCGGCAGGTCCTGGAGCTTTACGGGTATCGAGAAATACGAACACCCATCGTGGAAAAATTGGAGCTTTTCGCTCGCAGTATCGGTGAAAGCACGGATATTGTGGAAAAGGAAATGTATGCTTTTCCGGACCGTAAAGGTCAGTGGTTGGCTCTACGCCCGGAAGCAACCGCTTCGGTGGTTCGTGCCTTTATCGAGCACAATCTTCAAGCGGATCCTTCGGTTCGAAAATTTTACACCATCGGCCCTATGTTTCGCCATGAAAGGCCGCAGAAAGGGCGATACCGGCAGTTTCACCAGATTGACGCCGAAGTGTTTGGCATTGATGATCCCTTGTTGGACGCCGAAGTCATGGCCATGCTGTGCGACTTCCTGCAACGTATCGGCCTTAAGGACATCGGCCTTCATGTCAATTCCTTGGGATGTTCCAAATGTCGTCCTTTGTTTCGGGACGACTTAAAGGCGTTTCTTCAAGACCGGGCTTCACAGCTTTGTCCCGATTGTGATCGGCGTCGCCATGTGAATCCTTTGCGGGTTTTTGATTGTAAAGTGGATCGATGCCGTGAGGCCCTCACCGAGGCTCCTGAACTTGGGAGGTATTTGTGCGAGGCATGCCGCCGACATTTTGACAAGGTTTTGCACTACTTGTCTCATCTTCACGTGCCCTATGCCGTGGATCCTCGAATGGTTCGGGGTTTGGATTATTACATGCGCACGACCTTTGAGGTCATTACGGATCGTCTTGGAGCACAAAACGCCGTAGGCGGCGGCGGGCGCTACGACGGTCTGATGCGTGATCTTGGAGGCCCGGATCTGCCTGGCATCGGGTTTGCCATCGGCATGGAACGCGTCATTCTCTTGCTGCAGCAGGAAGAAAGCCTGGATTTCAAGAAACCCGATGTTTTTATCGCCATTCTGGGGGAGAAGCCGGTGACCGAGGCTTTTCGGCTTGCCCAAGATTTGCGCGGGCAGGGTGTTGCCGTAGAGCTGGCCCATGGGGGTGGAAGTCTCAAGAGCCAGATGCGTCGTGCCGACAAGCTGGGGGCGTCGTATGTGGTCATTGTGGGTGAAGAGGAGTTGGCAAAGGGGCGAGTGACGGTGCGACACATGGCGGCCAAAGAACAGACGGAAATCGCGCTTGAAAATGTGGTCACGTTTCTCGCGGCACATGGAACTTCCAAGAACACATGAATTTTCATCGATGGATGATGTAACTGAGAGTGCATAGGAGCGGGCAGTGGATCAGCAGGCAAAATCTTTGGAAACCCAAAGCTTGGAGTTGTCGTCACTGAATGGATGGCGCCGCACCCACGACTGTGGCAGTCTGCGGCTGGATCATACGGGTCAGGAAGTGGTTTTGATGGGTTGGGTCCAAAGGCGCCGGGATCATGGCGGCTTGATCTTTGTGGATCTCAGAGACCGCGAAGGCGTCACCCAGATTGTCTTTGACCCTCAAGCCGACGTGGTGGCCCATGAGACGGCGCACAACTTGCGCAATGAATACGTTATTGCGGTTCGAGGTACGGTGCGCCGGCGTCCGGAAGGCATGGCCAATCCCAAGTTGCTCACAGGGGACATTGAGGTTCTGGTCTCTTGCCTGAAGATTCTCAATGTGGCCAAAACACCTCCGTTTCTTATCGAGGATGACACCGAAGCCAGTGAAAGTGTTCGGCTGAAATACCGTTACTTGGATTTACGTCGGCCTTGTATGCAGGCCAATCTGCGCCTGAGACATCGGGCGGCGTTTCTGACTCGAAACTATTTCGCCGAAAGGGGTTTTATTGAAGTGGAAACCCCTGTGCTCACCAAGAGTACCCCGGAAGGGGCTCGGGACTACTTGGTGCCGTCTCGCGTCAACCCCGGCAAGTTCTACGCCTTGCCCCAGTCTCCTCAACTCTTCAAGCAGCTGCTCATGGTGGCCGGCCTTGAACGCTACATGCAGATCGTGAAATGCTTCAGGGATGAGGACCTTCGAGCGGATCGTCAGCCTGAATTTACCCAGTTGGATCTGGAGATGAGTTTCATCGAAGAAGAAGACGTTTACGCCCTGATCGAAGGCTGGATTTCCATCTTGTTCAAGAACCTTCTAGGGCTGGAGCTTCCAAAACCGTTTCCGCGCCTTTCCTACCGCCATGCCATGGACCGCTATGGAACGGACCGACCGGACCTGCGTTTCGGATTGGAACTGACGGATCTGACGGACCTGGTCAGAGGGTGCGAATTTCGCGTGTTTCGGGAGGCCGTGGAACGTGGAGGTCTGGTCAAATGCCTTCGGCTTCCCGAGGGCGGGCGCCTTTCTCGAAAGGACTTGGACGACTTGGTGCACTACGCTCAGGAATTCGGGGCCAAGGGAATGGCTTGGGCCAAGCTGCAGCCGGATGGATGGCAATCGCCCATCGCCAAGTTCCTTGATGCGTCGGTGCGAGACGGCATCACAGAAAAAATGGAGGCTCAACCTGGAGACATTTTGTTTTTCATGGCCGATCAATCAAAGGTCGTGCATGAGACTTTAGGGAACGTGCGTCTTCGTCTGGCCCAACAGTTGGACCTGGTTCCCAAAGGAGAGTACCGTTTCTGTTGGATCACCCATTTTCCTCTCTTAGAATGGGATCCGGAAGAAAAACGTTATGTGGCGGTGCATCACCCCTTCACATCCCCCTTGGAAGAGGATATGGATCTTTTGGAAAACGACCCGCTCAAGGTACGCAGCCGCGCCTATGATTTGGTGCTTAACGGCACGGAAATCGGTGGAGGAAGCATTCGAATTCACCGCGAAGATGTGCAGAAGAAAATCTTTGCAGCTCTAGGAATCGGTCAGCAGGAAGCTCGAGAAAAATTCGGTTTTCTTCTGGATGCTCTCCAGTACGGTGCGCCGCCTCATGGTGGGATTGCCTTTGGTTTCGACCGCCTTGTGATGCTCATGACGGGGGCTGCATCGATTCGGGATGTGATCGCTTTTCCGAAAACTCAAAAGGCCACCTGCCTCATGAGCGGGGCGCCGTCGGAACCGGATGTGAACCAGTTGTTGGAGTTGTGTATCAGGGTGGAAAAAGAGGGGAGATAAGCCTCCATGGCCCGGTGGAACGAAAAGAAACGCGTTCTTGACCACGAGCATTCCTCGTTCTGGCATCACCGCTTGGTGGATGTTTCGGAACCCAATCTCATGCGGAATGTTTTTCCCTATGTGGAAGTCCCGAAGATTGATTTCGATCATAAACTGCTGCCCATCGACCCGGCGGAAGACATTTTCATTACAGACACGACCTTTCGAGATGGGCAACAGGCGCGGCCTCCTTATACCGTGGAGCAGATCGTTCGAATCTTTGAGTTCCTCCATCGCATGGCCGGACCTCACGGCGTGATTCGACAGTCCGAGTTTTTTCTTTACACGGACAAAGACCGTCGAGCTCTGGAAGCCTGCCTGGCCAAGGGGTACAGGTATCCTGAAATTACGGGTTGGGTGCGAGCCGTCCCTGCGGACCTTCAGCTGGTGGTGGATGCGGGATTAAAGGAAACGGGAATTCTCACGTCCGTTTCCGACTATCACATCTTTCTCAAGATGAAGATGTCCCGCAAGGAAGCCCTGGAAAAATATCTGTCCATTGTCAAGGTCGCTCTGGAAAAGGGTATTCGGCCCAGATGCCACTTTGAAGATGTCACCCGTGCCGACACCTACGGGTTTTGTATTCCTTTTGCTTTGGAACTCATGAAGCTTCGCGAAGAAAGCGGGATCGACATCAAGATTCGGCTCTGTGACACCATGGGTTTTGGGGTGACGTATCCTGGAGCTGCTTTACCGCGCAGTGTGCCCAAACTGGTTCGAGCTTTCATCGATGAAGCGGGGGTTCCGGGACACCTTTTGGAATGGCATGGGCATAACGATTTTCACAAAGTCTTGGTATGCGCCACCACGGCTTGGCTCTACGGGTGCAGCGGCGCCAACGGCACTCTGTTGGGCTTTGGAGAAAGGACCGGCAACGCGCCCATCGAGGGACTGCTCATCGAATACATCGGCCTTCGAGGGTCCATGGACGGCATTGATACCACGGCCATCACCGATGCCGCGGAATATTTTGAAAAAGAATTAGGATATCGTATTCCGCCTAATTATCCATTTGTCGGGGAAGATTTCAACGCCACAAAAGCCGGCATTCATGCCGACGGACTGGTCAAAGATGAAGAAATTTATAACATCTTTGATACAAAGCTTCTTTTGAAACGGCCTGTGAGCGTTATTATCACCGACAAATCGGGTGTGGCCGGTATTGCTTACTGGGTCAACAATCGGCTGAAACTGACGGGAGACCGAAGGCTGGATAAACGACATCCGGGTATAGTGAAGATCTACAAACGAGTCATGGAAGAATATGCGGCGGGACGCACCACATCCATTTCCAATGAGGAACTGGAACGATGGGCGCGGCGGTACCTGCCGGAATTCTTCGTGAGCGAATTTGATCGGCTCAAAGAGAGGGCACGATCTCTAGCCGCTCACCTGGTGGCGGAAGTGGTGGAAAACGCCGCCATTAAGAGCATGGATCCGTCTTTGCAAGAACCCGTGTTGCAAACGCTTCTGGAACTCAACCCCTTTATCCAGTACGTTTACGTCACGGACGCCGAAGGCCGAAAGATCACTCGAAACATTGTTCATATCGTGGATCGTGCCAAGTACGAAGCCGCTCAAGTGGGTGAAGATCTTTCGGATCGTCCTTGGTTTATTGAGCCCATGCGGGACGGTAAGGTGCACATTACGGACTTTTATACATCCCGGTATACGGGAGCTTTGTGCATCACGGTTTCGGCTCCTATTCGCAATGAGCTTGAAGAAATCGTGGGCATTTTGGGCATTGATATCCGGTTTGAAGACCTGGCCAAAATGGAAGAAATGGAAAAGAACGGGCGTTCGTGGGGCGCGTGACGGTGCAAGGGGCAACGAAAGCTTTAGGGGTTGCGCTGATCCTCGCAGTTTTGATTGGGTCGGGCTGTGCGCCGAAGAAGCCGCCTTCCCCCGGCGTTACCCCCGGATCCCCCCCGCCTCTAGGCACTCAAAAACCTTACCAGATCAACGGCGTGTGGTATTACCCCATTCCTAGCGCCGAAGGCTTTCGTGAAGAAGGGTTAGCCAGTTGGTACGGCCCGGATTTTCACGGTCGGCCTACGGCCTGCGGCGAGCCTTTTGACATGTACGCCATGACCGCCGCCCACAAGATTCTTCCCATCGGCACCCATGTGAAAGTGACGGACAAACGAACGGGCCGCTCCATTATTGTTCGTATCAACGATCGCGGTCCCTTTGTCGCCGGGCGCATTATTGATCTGTCCTACGAAGCGGCTCGAGCTTTGGGCATTCACACCGTGGGAACCGCCCCGGTTGTGGTGGAAGCCGTTCGCGTGACCAATCCGGTTTATGTGGCCGGATCCGGTCCTTCATGGCAAGTGGAACCGGTGCGACCCTATCGTCTGGGACCTTTCGCTGTTCAGGTGGCTTCTTTTCAAAACGCCGATAATGCGAAACGTTTCAAAAAGGAAATGGACAAGCGGTATGGCTCGGCCGCCGTGCGTGTTGCCTCCGTCAATGGATCCATTTTTTACAGAGTTCAGGTCGGCTTTTACAAGGACCTGGATCAAGCCATGCAGTCCGTGGAAACGTTCCAGCGAAACGGATATCGGGACGCTTTTGTGATCGCTCTGGAGGGTCAATGAAAATGGTACCGGTGTTGACATATCCTTCCGCGGAAGCCGATCGGTTTTTCGATGTGGTGACGGGACGGCAGGTGACCGTGGATCCCGAAGTGCTGCAACGGGTTCATGAAATGATAGAGGCTGTAAGGCATGAAGGGGATGAGGCTTTGGTGAGGTTCACCCGCCGTTTTGATGCCCCGGAATTTTCCACGGACCGTCTGAGGGTGTCTTCCGAAGAAATCGATCAGGCCTATAAGGCGGCGGATTCCGCCATGGTGGACGTCATACGTCGAGCGCGAGATAACATTTATGCCTATCATGAAAATCAGAAGCAAAAATCCTGGTTCATGACGCGGTCGGACGGTTGTTACATGGGACAGCTTGTGAGACCTGTCAAGGCCGCCGGCTTGTATGTGCCGGGAGGGCAGGGAGGGGAAACACCTCTGGTTTCCACGGTGCTCATGACCGCCGTTCCGGCCGTGGTGGCGGGTGTTTCGGATATCGCCATGGTTTCGCCGCCGCGTCGAGACGGAACACTCAATCCCTATCTTCTTGTGGCGGCGCGAGAAGCGGGCGTTCATCGCATCCATAGCATCGGCAGTGCTTGGGCGGTTGCCGCTTTGGCTTACGGCACAAAAAGTGTGGCCCCTGTAGATGTTCTGGTCGGGCCGGGAAACATTTACGTGACGTTGGCCAAAAAGATGGTGGCGGGTCGTGTGGGTATCGATGGTTTTGCAGGGCCCAGCGAGGTGGTGGTGGTCGCCGATCGTTCAGCTGATCCTCAATATGTGGCGGCCGATCTCTTGAGCCAAGCTGAACACGATCCCATGGCCAGCGCCGTGTGCATTACCAACGATGCTCAACTGGCTTTAAAGGTTCTGGCCGCGTTGGAAAGGCAAACCGCCGATCTTCCTCGACACGAAATCGCTCGCCAAGCCTTGGCTCGCTATGGAGCCGTGATTCAAACGAACACCTTAAACGAAGCCATGGAAGTGGCCAATCGTTTGGCCCCGGAACACCTGGAACTTCTCGTGGAAGATCCTTGGGCGTTGCTTCCCTACGTGCAGCATGCCGGAGCGGTATTCATGGGATCCCACACCCCGGAAGCTTTAGGGGATTATTTTGCAGGGCCCAATCATGTGTTGCCCACAAGCGGCACGGCACGGTTTGCCTCGGCCTTGGGTGTGGAAACCTTTTACAAGAAAACCACCGTGCTGTCTTATACTCAAGAAGCTTTTCAACGAGACGCTTTCGCTGTGATGGCTCTGGCATCCTTGGAACGCCTGGATGCCCACGCTCGCTCTGTTCAAGTTCGTACCACCCTTGGTCATGAAAAGCGAGTCTAAGCGCCATGTTGCGGGTTGACCTTGAGCTTTAGGATGCCTTAAAAACACAAGAGAGGCGCCACGGAGGGAAGTTCGGTGCACTTGAGAACACAGAAGGGGCAATGCCCGTGAAAATCACCTGTGAACAATGCCACACGTCTTTGAACCTGCCTGAAGAAAAAATTCCTTCAGGAAAGTCCTTTCGAGTTCAATGTCCTCGATGCCGTCACACAATCCTCGTGCGCGGGGCTCCGGAACAATCTTCAAACCCCGTGGCACCGGCTCAGGAGGATCTCCTGGAGGTGGATACCGGCTATGACGATGCTTTCCTTGACGTTTTGGAAAAGGACGTGAAAGCGGCTCTGGTCTGTGCTGAACCTCAGAGACAACCTGCGCTGATTCAAGGTCTGAAGGACATGGGCTTTCAGACCTATATCGAAGACGATCCAGATCGCACGGTACGCCGACTGCGACAGGGCGGTTATGAAGTGCTGGTTCTGGAAGAACCCTTAAACGAGAAAGACCGGCGTCATGTGATTGTGGATTTTTTAAGGGCCCTTCCTATGGCTCAGCGCCGAAACCTTTTTGTCTGTCTTCTGAGCTCTCGGGATCGCACCATGGATTCCCTGGCCGCTTTTCGCAAGGAGGTTGAGTTGATCATCCACACAGACGATCTACCAAGAATGCAACCCGTCCTGCAAAGCGAGATGAAGAAAGCTCGAAGTTTTTATCGAATCTTCAAAGAGGCTTTGGAAGAAAGGGGGCAACTCTGATCGGTAAATCCTGGATTCGCATGTTCCGTCGCGGTGGCAAGACGCAGCGTTCCAAGCACTTTCGAGCGCGGGTGGAAAGCTGCGTGAACACCATCTTGGATTTGAACCATCATCTCGGCGAAGGCAAGATTCGTCCGGAAATCATCAAGCAATTCCTTCGCCTTAAGGAATCCTTGCAGCATGTGACCGAAGAAAATGTAAGCGAGCAGGATGTGACCCGCATTGAGCAGGCCACAAACCAACTTCTGGAGGAAATCCGAGCCGCTTACGGAGACGAACAGCCTCTGGTTCTCTACGAAGGCGACCGCCATTAGGCGTCAGCGGCCGCCTCACTCCTACATCTCAAAAAAGAGTGCCGCAGCGGAACGGATACCGTTCTTGAAGTCCTTCAGAGCAAAGCGTTCATTGGGAGCATGAGCTCCATCATCGGGGCGCCCCCATCCCATAAGAAGAATCGCCTCCAGTCCCAGGACCTCCCGAAAGAGATTGACGATGGGGATGGACCCTCCTTCACGAATGAACACCGGGGGCACTCCAAAGCCCTTTTCAATGGCTCGAGCCGCCGCTTGCACCTGAGGCAGGTCTCTCGAAACCAAAACGGGATCGGCCCCGTGCAGGGCCTTCACCTGAAGCTGCACTTCCTTGGGGCATAGTTGCATCACGTAACGAGTAAAAAGTTCGGCGATTTCCTGCGGCTTTTGATGAGGCACCAAGCGCATACTCACCTTGGCACCCGCCTTGGCTGGAATCACGGTCTTGGCGCCTTCTCCCGAGAACCCGCCCCAGATGCCGTTAATATCCAGAGTGGGACGAGCGGTTTTGGATTCCAGGGCATTGTAGCCCGGTTCTTCGCAAAGGAAAGACAGCCCCAGATAGGTTTTAAGTTTGTCTTCGTCAAAGGGTAGGGCTCTCATGGCCTCGCGTTCCCAGGGTTCCAAGGGGGCTACGGCGTCGTAGAATCCTGGAATAGCTATGGTTCCATCGGGGTTTTTCAATTGAGCCAGAAGAGTTACGAGGGCATGGATGGGATTGGGAGCAATGCCGCCGAAGCTTCCCGAATGCAAGTCGGTTCGAGGGCCTTGAACAAAGAGTTCCAGGTAAGAGAGGCCGCGCAGGCCGTAAGTGATGGCGGGAACAGTTTCGGAAAACTGAGCACCGTCGGATATGGCGATGGCATCCGCTTTGAGCGTGTCGCGGCTTTTGCGTAAAAAAGCGTCCAGATGAGGACTCCCGATTTCTTCTTCTCCTTCCGCAAGGATCTTGACATTGATGGGCAGATCACCCTTCGTGGCCAGCACCACTTCCAAAGCCTTGAGGTAAGTGAAAAACTGTCCCTTATCGTCGCTGGCTCCGCGAGCATAAATGAAACCATCTCGCACTGTTGGCTGAAAGGGTGCTGTGTTCCATTCTTCTTCTGGTTCCACAGGCTGCACGTCGTAATGCCCGTAAATAAGCAGGGTCGGACGATCCGAATGAGGGCATCGCACCGCCGTGATCACGGGATGTCCTCCTGTGTCATGAAGTCGAGCGTCCAGACCGATGCGCTTACAATGGTTGAGGACCCATTCGGCCGCGCGGCGTACATCGCTGCGATGGTGGGAGTACGTGCTGACACTGGGAATGGCCAAAAGCTCTTTGAGCTCTCTGACATACCGGTCCAGATTGGTGTCGATCTTTTGAAAAACATCCGTCAGATTCATTGAGATACGCTCCTTTTGAATGCAGGGATTGTGTTGAGCCCGGATTGAGCCATAGCGCACCATACAACCTTTTGTCGGCTTCGCAAAGAATCTTCCTGCCGTTGACCTGACCGTGGTCCTGGAATAGGATCCTGGCACCACAAAGACATTGCGAGGGACATGGCACTATGGCTGTCCGATTTGAAATGGTTTCAGGCGTCGAACGGGTGGATCCGGCCGTCTGGAATCGCCTGAGTCGACAGGCGGCTCCCATGATGGAGTGGGAATACCTTTATGCTTTGGAACGATCCGGTGTGTTGAGCCCGGAACGGGGTTTTATACCTCGACACATCTTGGCCTATGACGATGGGCGACTGGTAGCCATCGCGCCGCTTTACGAAAGGACTCGACCCTGGGTGGAATTCGGTGACGGAGGTCTTCTGCGGTTTCTCGGGGAACTGACTGGCTTTCCGTACTATGTGGGCCTCATGGCTACCGTGCCTCTCACACCCGTGCCCGCCTACCGATTCCTTTACGGTTCGGAACAAGACGCCGCAAGAATTTATGACATTGTTTCGGAATATGTCGATTTCGTGTGTGAAACGCGGGGCTTTGCCACATGGCGCATCTATTTCTTTTCAGATGCTTCTCCGGGGCTTCATGAAACCTTGCTGCGCAAAGGGTTCGTTGGGCTTCGAAGCGAATACTGTTTATGGCACAATAAGGGTTATCAAAGCTTTGATGATTTTTTGCAGCATTTTCGGGCTTCACGGCGTCACAAGATTCGACGGGAAATGCGTGACCTTCAGGCGGAAGGGATTCGATTGACCATGATGCCCGGAGAGGATGTTCCCGAAGATTATTATGACATCATGTTCGACCTATACTGTCTGACCTGGAGAAAATACATGGGTCATGACATTCGACCTTTTCTGAACCGCCGGTTCTTTCATCTGCTCGGACGACTGTTTCGGCATCGCCTTCTTTTTTCGGTCGCTCACAAAGGTCGGGATCTCCTGGCCATGGCGGTCTTTTATTACAAAGGCCGGCATCTTTATGGTAGGTACTGGGGTAGTTACGATCGAATACCGTTCCTGCACTTCGGAGTGTGCTATTACGAACCTATTCGCTATGCCATAAGTCATGGCATGGAAACGTTTGATCCGGGTTTTGGAGGAGAACACAAAACCTACCGAGGGTTTGAAAGCACCAGCATACAGCATTACATCAAATTCTACGGTGAAGAAGCCATGCAAACGGCCCATTCCATTTTGGGGCGCTACGAGGTGGCAGCGCGGGATTCAGGGCGTCACCTGCGTTAGGAATTTTCCGTTGATGGCGGGACGGGTTCCAGGTGGGATTGGTCCTGCGTGGGATGGTCACCCGATGGGCAAAGGAATTTGCTGGGGAAGAGTTTTTGGGAACCTCAACGGATGTGGATAAGGGCGCAGCAACCTGTAGGGGCGCACCAGTGTGTGCGCCCCGTATTTTTCTTCTAGACCGCAGAAGGATTTCGGGGCAGACACATGGGTCCGCCCCTACAAGGGTTGCCGAGAAGGGCAGGCCCATTGGGATCCTGTCGGTGTGGATTGTAGGGGCGCACCGGTGTGTGCGCCCCGTATTTTTTCAAGCCCGCCGAGGGATTTGGGGGCGGACACATGGGTCCGCCCCTCCAAGGGTTGTTGGCAAGGGCGGGCTCATCGGGGTTTGGTCGGTGTCGATGGCGGCAACGGCCATGCGTTGGGGCGATCCTCCGGGGGGTGACGGATGGCGGCCACTTTAGGCTTTTCAGTTTTCCGTGGAGCCTGAACTTTCGCGGCGAATGACGATCGCCTGGAGTTGTTCTTCCTTGTTAAGCCGAGCCGCATATTCCAGGGCTTTTTGCCTGGATTCAAATCCTCCTAGAATCACACGATACCACACATCCTGATCGCTTACGGCGATCTTTTCCATGGTGGCCTTGTAACCTTTTTTCCTCAGCCGCTCCGTCAAGGCCACTGCGTTTTCCTGTCGGCGCATGGAAGCCACCATGAGGGCGTAGGCTTCAGAAGAAGTCGGCGCAGGCGGCGGCGTCTCCGAAGTTTCCTCTTGGGCGGCCAGAGGAGGAGCCGGCTGTTCCGCCTCACTGGAAGTGTCTGCAGGTGCTTGAGGATCCGGGACACGGCGAAGGCGGGCGGACGAGACGGCGGCTGTTGAAGGGGCCGGCCCGGAAGCCGGCTTTTGGCCTGTCGCCAGTTCTTTTTCCGATTCCAAAGAAGCCAGAATCTTCTCGGCGGGAATCCATGTTTCGGAGGCGTTGTCCGTAGGTTCTTCCGTGGACGAACGCAATCCCAGAAGGAGATAAAAGGTTCCCGTTACCGTCAAAGATTCACGGGATTCTTTGGAAACCCCTCGACCGGTCAGAAGGCCTGCCACAAACACACAGGTCATGGAAAGAAAGAAAACCAGCACGCACAGAAAAGCCTGAAGCCCTGTGAGGTGAATACGAATCCAACGGGGATCGTTCTCTTCCTCATACTGTTGAATGCGATCTTTGAGGCGACTCATGGTCGAAACTCCTCAGATCTTGGGCGTCCAGGTCCTTTCGATCGTGTCTTTTCACATTTTCTGCGGTGCCGACACCCCCAGCACATTCAGCCCGTTTCGAATGACCGTTCTTACAGCGTCGGCCAAATAAAGTCGAGCCTGCGTCAGTTCCTGGTCGTCTCCCAGGATGCGATTGTGATTGTAGTAGCTATGAAACGCGGAAACCAGATCCATCAGGTAATAGGGAATACGGTGGGGTTCCAGATTTCGAGCCGCAGTTTCCAGCACATACGGAAATTCGCCCAACTGTTTCATGAGTTCCCATTCTGTAGGTTCCGTCAGGCGATGGAGGTTGGGAGGCGATTGCCACAAGGTGGGGATGCCTCTTTCTTCCGCCACTTCAAAGACACTGCATAGCCTCGCATGCGCATACTGGACGTAGTAGACCGGATTTTCATTACTGTGCTTTTTGGCTGTTTCCAGATCGAAGTCCAGAGGGCTGTCGGAGCGGCGCATGAGGAACAGGAAGCGAGCCGCGTCTTTGCCGACTTCGTCCACAACCTCACGCAAAGTGACAAACTCCCCAGCTCTCGTGGACATGGCCACAGGTTTTCCGCCGCGAAGCAGATTGACAAGCTGCACAAGGATGATGCGAAGGTCCGAAGGACGTCGTCCCAGGGCTTGCACGCCTGCCATCATTCGAGGCACATACCCGTGATGGTCGGCTCCCCAAATATCAATGACCAGATCATAGTTTCGATCATATTTGTTCTTGTGATAGGCCAGGTCTGCAGCGAAATATGTGGTGATGCCGTTGGCCCGTACCACCACCCGGTCTTTTTCATCACCGTAGGCCGTGCTGCGAAACCATTTGGCTCCATCCTGTTCATAGATCAGGCCGGTTTTTTCAAGAGCTTCGATGGTGCTTTCCAGGGCACCGTTTTCATGGAGCGTTCTTTCGCTGAACCACACATCGTGGATGACTCCAAAGACTTCCAGGTCCTCTCGAATTCCTTCCAAAATGCGGTCTCCGGCGTATTGGGAAAAGAAAGGCAAAGCCTCCTTTTCCGGCACCGATGCGTACCGATCCCCAAACCGGTCGACCACTTCCCCGGCCAGATCCTTCATGTAGTCGCCCTTATAATGATCATCGGGAAAATCCACCGGCTTTCCCAAACATTCCAGGTAGCGCAGGTACAGGCTGCGGCCCAGAGTGTCCATTTGTTTTCCGGTATCGTTGATATAGTATTCTTTGTCCACGGTATACCCGCAGGTTTTGAGAATGTTGGCCAACACATCTCCGACGGCGGCTCCTCGACCATGACCGATATGCAGCGGCCCTGTGGGGTTGGCGCTGACGAATTCCACCTGAACCCGAATGCCCTTGCCGAAACCCTGTCGGCCGTAAGCTTCTTTTTCCTCGTGAATGGTCTCTAAAATCCCGCCCCAGACGTCGGGCCGAACGAAGAAATTGATGAAACCTGGGCCGGCGATTTCCGTTTTGGTCACCAAAGCCTCACGGCCTTCCATACGCTGCACCAGTTCCTCAGCGATGATTTTAGGGTTTTTTTTGAGCAACCGAGTCAGGGCCATGGCGGCGTTGGTGGCATAATCACCGTGATCGGCAATTTTCGGAATTTCCAGCTCCACTACCGGATCTTCTTCGGAACTAAGACCGTGATCCATGAGAAGCGATCGAGCCGCTTGCTCAAGCATGGCCTGAAGCCGGGATCGCACAAGACTCATGATAAATGTCCTCCTCAGCAGATAAACATGGCGCCTCACGACCGAAGCGTGCCTTTATAATGCGCCGAAGCTTCCTAGGCAAGATCGCCGAAGCCATTCAGAAAAACACGGTGAGGATTCTTGCCGATGGCGCAATAGATTTCATAGCTGATGGTGTTGGCCTTTTGGGCGATTTCTTCCGCCGTGATCCTTTCGGTTCCTTGAGTTCCCAGAAGGACCACCTCATCATCCTCTGCGGCATCGGGCACATGGGAAACATTCAGGGTGATCAGATTCATGGAAACTCTTCCTACGACGGGCACTCGTACACCGCGCACCAGGGCCTCACCGCGGTTGGAAAGGACACGAGGATACCCATCATCGTAACCGACGGCGATGGTTGCAATACGTGTCGGGCTGGAACAGACATAGGTACGACCGTACCCGATGCTGTAACCTGCCGGCACCCATTTGATTTGAAGGATCTTGGTCTTCAAGGCCATGACGGGCCGAAGGGGTGCCGGAGACAGAATTTCATCGGAAGGCGCAGACCCGTAAAGCATGATTCCCGGCCTTACCAACTGATAATGGGCTTCGGGAATGTCGAGAACGGCGCCGCTGTTGGCCACATGGGCGTACTGGAACGGAATGGAACGATCGCGAAACATTTGAAGGGCGCTGCGAAACCTTAGCAATTGTTCATGGCTGAACGCCTTGTCGGCCTCGTCGGATGTGGCCAAATGGGAAAAAACACCTTCCACCTCCACATGTTTCAGACCGGCCAATTGTTCCAGAAAGGGTCCTAGCTCATGCACGGGCACACCCAAGCGCCCCATACCCGTATCAAGCTTGACATGGATGCGTACCCGTTTCCCTGCTTCTTGAGCTGCCTGCTCCAGCAATCGGCAATGGTCCAATCGATAAACGGCGGGACGAAGATCCTGCTGGATCACGATCGATGCGTCCGCGGGTTCTATCCCGGCCAGGACCAGTAGAGGCTGCGAAATACAGGCCGAACGCAGTTTGGAAGCTTCCCAACATTTACTGACACCGAAAAAGTCCACCTTTTCCTTGGCCAACTCCTTAGCGACAGGGATCATGCCATGGCCATAAGCGTCTGATTTGACTACGGCAAGGATTCCAGCCCCTGACCCGATTCGGTGCCGCACCTGCGCCAAATTATGCCTCAAGGCCGCCAGATCAATTTCCACCCAGTTTAACGCCATACGCCCCTTCCTCAACAAAGCTTCGGCGAACACACACGCTCCTGCCTCTTTACAGAACCAAGGCTCGCATGATAGGCGATCCAGGTTTTTGTGCCAAGATGTTCCCTTGATGTGATTTTCATTTCGAGCCATGGACCGTGTTCGAGAAAGGAATTTTCCCGGGAAGCGTAAGCGTTCTAACTGCGGAAAGAAGCGGGTCAAAGGCCGGCGCTGCCAGGAAAAGACACCGTTTCAGGCTGTAGGGGCGAGGCACCGCCTCGCCCCTACCTTGAAATGGCATTCGAGGCGACAGCCCTTGTGCGTTCTCGCACAGCCTCATGGGGCCGAACCGGCCCATGGGACAGCGGGGGCACTATGACTGCATTGAACGGGAGTGTTCGGTATGGAATACTTTCTTACCGTGGTGGGACTTCTCTTCTTTCTTGAAGGTTTGCCCTATATGGCTTTTCCCGAACGCATGAAGAGATGGCTTCAGGAAATCCTCGAGCTTCCTTCGGGACAATTGAGGCTTCTAGGCGCCGTTTTGATGATCCTTGGCCTGATTCTTGTCTTCCTGGGTCGTCGCCATGGAGGGCCGTAGATGAGCTACAGGCTCGAAGACTATGACTACGATCTCCCTGAACACCTTGTGGCCCAGACACCCAGCCGGGTTCGAGACCAGTGCGCTCTCATGGTGCTTCATCGCCGAACGGGTGAGGTGGAACATCGGCAATTTCGAGACCTTGCTTCCTACCTGCAACCCGGCGATCTTCTGGTCATGAACGACACGCGTGTGGTGCCCGCTCGGCTTCTTGGAGTCAAGGAAACCGGAGGGCGTGTGGATCTTCTGGTGCTTGACCCTTACAAGTCCCTACAGGAAGGAAGGATTGAAGGGTATCGCTGCCTGCTGAAATCGTCAAAGCCGCCCAAGGAAGGCTTGCGTCTGCTTTTGGAGGATGAGCTTACGGCTCGTGTGCTTCATCGGTTTGAAAACGGTCAGGTGACCATCGTTTTTGATCATGACAATATTTTGGAATTCTTGGAAAAGAAGGGCAGGGTACCTCTGCCGCCCTACATTCGACGATCCAAGGTACAGAAAAGGGAAGAGGACCGAGAGGAGTATCAAACGGTTTATGCTCAGGAACCAGGGGCTGTGGCGGCTCCGACGGCAGGACTGCATTTTACGAGGGAACTCCTTGAAGGCCTGGCGCAACGAGGTGTGCAGCTTGAGAAAATCACTCTGCATGTGGGCTTTGGCACGTTCGCTCCTGTGCGCGCGGAAGATATTCGAGACCATGTCATGCATTCCGAAATGGTGCGGGTGACCCAGGAGACCGCAAAGGCTATTCAGAGGGCGAAAAGGGACGGAAGGCGGGTCATCGCCGTGGGAACGACTGTGGTACGCACGCTGGAATGGGCGGCCTGCCGTTTCGGGCAGGTGACGGCCGTTTCTGGCGAATGTGATCACTACATCTATCCTGGATACGTGTTCCGCGTGGTCGATGCCATGATCACCAATTTTCATCTACCCAAAACATCCCTTCTTCTTTTGGTTTCGGCTTTTGCCGGCCGCGAAAAGATTCTCGCCGCTTACCAGGAAGCCATACGCAGAGGCTACCGCTTCTTTAGCTACGGGGATGCCATGTTGATTGTGTAGAGGTGTGGGAATGAAGCATTTTGAAATTTTGGCCGAAGATTCGAAAAGTCGAGCGCGTTGCGGCCGTCTTTATACCACTCACGGCCCCGTGGACACTCCCGTGTTCATGCCCGTGGGCACTCAGGCGACCATCAAGAGTCTATCTCCAGACGAAGTCTTTTCCCTGGGCGCTCGTATCATTCTAGGTAACACCTACCACCTGTCTCTGCGCCCCGGAGCCGAGCGAATCGCCCGTCTTGGGGGGCTTCACGCATTTATGGCATGGCCAGGGGCGATTCTTACGGACAGCGGAGGTTTTCAAGTCTTTAGTCTGGCCACCATTCGAACCATTGATGAGGAGGGGGGCACGTTTCAATCACATATCGACGGGTCGCGCCATCGAATCACACCGGAAAGCTGCATGGAAATTCAAGAGCTTTTGGGATCCGACATCGCCATGTGTTTTGACGAATGCACACCGTATCCCATGAGTCGAGAGGAAACGCGTCTTTCCATGGAAAGGACAGTGCGATGGGCCAAACGATGTCGGGAGGCTCACAAAAAACAGGACCAGATGCTCTTTGCCATTGTGCAGGGAGGGGTTTTTCGGGAGTTGCGACACGCCTGTGTGAAGGCGCTCACGGACATGGATTTTCCAGGCTATGCCGTGGGAAGCTTGGCCGTGGGAGAACCCAAGGAGGTGATGTTGGAGGTGCTGGACACTGTGGTTCCAGAACTGCCTCACGACAAGCCTCGGTACCTCATGGGCGTGGGCATGCCGGAAGACTTGGTGGAAGGAGTTCGTCGCGGCATTGATATGTTCGATTGCGTAGTGCCGACCCGAAATGCTCGCAACGGCATGGTTTTTACGTCCTGGGGAGCCTTGCAGATCAAACACAGTTGCTATGCTGACGATCCCCGGCCCATTGAGCCGGGATGTTCATGCTACACATGCCGTACGTTTTCACGGGCCTATCTGAGGCATCTTTTCATGGCCAAGGAGCTTTTGGTGTATCGGCTGTTGTCCCTTCACAATCTTCATTACTTTCTGAACCTCATGAAAGCCATTGGGGAAGCCATTTTTCAAGGAAGCTTTGAGGAATTTCGCAGGGAATTTTATGAGCGACGCCGTGCCGACGAGCCGATAGCAGATTGACATTGTCCGCGAAATATCGTTTAAAGGCTCGATTGTTTGATGGGGGTGTTTGTTCGTTAATCGGAAAAAGGGAAACGGAGGAGTCCATGAACTGGGTGAGCATGGCCCATGCGATGGGAACAGCGGGGCAGCAAAGCGGAGGGGGCCAAGCGGCTGGTGGAGGTCTTACGGCTTTTCTCCCATTGATTCTGATGGTGGTGATTTTTTACTTCCTTTTGATTCGTCCCCAACAAAAGCGTCAGAAAGAGCATCGTATGATGCTTCAAAACCTTCGTAAAGGCGATGTGGTGATGACCCAAGGAGGGATCCATGGCCGAATTACGGGCTTGACGGATTCCGTAGTCACCTTGGAAATTGCCGATAAGGTTCGTGTGAAGGTGCAGCGCGGGTACATCGCCGGCCTGTTGTCCCGAGGCGAGAGCAAGGAAGAAGAAGAGGAGAAGGCTTAGACGCGTTCCGAAAAGGGACGCTTGTGACCGATGGCCGGTTCGGCTGATTGTAGATTGTAGGGCGGATGGAGGCGAAGCCGGAATCCGCCATCACATTTCTTAAGCCATGATGGCTTTGTGCTGGTGCCATGTCAGTAGAAGGGCGGTGTCCGTGCCGAAGGCAGAGGGTGCGGCCGTCGTGAGGCTATTGTGACGGGGTCGGCGGTTCCGTTGATCCCGCTTTTTTCCAGGTATTCTGCAGCGTAGGAGGATTCGGGTTGAAAGGCCTGAAGTGGCGAGCCATTCTGGTGGCTCTGGTGCTTGGTGCCTCGATCGTCTATCTCTTGCCGTCCTTACCCGTGTCATTACCTCAATGGTGGCACGGTGTTCTTCCCGACGACAAGATCCATCTGGGTTTGGATCTTCAGGGAGGCATGCATCTGGTGCTGGAGGTTCAAGCCGAGGAAGCGGTCAAAACCACGTTGGACCGCATGATCGATGAGCTTAAGGAGCTGCTTCGAAAGGAGAAGATCGGTTTTCGTGCCGTAGAACGCACGCAGGAAGGGGAGCTGGTGCTGCAGCTTTCGGAGGCTAGCCACCGAGATCGCTTGCGTGAGCTGATGGAAAAGGAATTCCCTATTTTGGATTGGGCTCAAGCCTTGGAGACTTCGGAAGGTTTTCGAGTGACCTTGCGGGTCAAGGACAAGGAAGCTGCCCATATTCGAGAATTGGCCGTCAAACAGGCGCTGGAGACGATTCGAAACCGGATTGATCAGTTTGGGGTGAGCGAGCCCGACATACGGCCTCAAGGGGAAAACCGTATCCTTGTGCAGCTTCCGGGAATCAAGGATCCCAAACGAGCTTTGGAACTTATCGGGAAGACGGCGGTTTTGGAATTCAAGCTGGTGGCCGAAGGGGTGGATACCCACGCAGATTCGTCGGCCCTGCCGGCTGGTGTGAAAGTTTATCCCATGCGACGCGTCGACCCCAATACAGGCCGAAGCGTGGAAGGAAAGATCGCTTTAAAAGATCGCACACTGTTGACCGGGGAATACATCACCAATGCCAATGTCCGTATTGATACTCAGTACAATACGCCTTATGTGGCGTTGGAATTTGATCCTCAGGGGGCCAGAATCTTTGAACGAATCACCGGGGAAAACGTCAAGAAACAATTGGCCATCGTGTTGGACGGCGTGGTCTATTCGGCGCCGGTGATTCAAGAAAAGATTTCCGGAGGAAGAGCGAGTATCACCGGGTCTTTTACCATGGAAGAGGCTCGGGATTTGGCCATCGTGCTTCGTGCCGGGGCACTGCCTGCGCCCGTGGTGATCCTTGAAGAACGCACCGTGGGCCCTTCTCTGGGTGCGGACTCCATTCGCAAGGGATTCCTGGCCATGGTCGTGGGGTCGGTGGCCATCGTCTTCTTTATGATCCTTTATTATCGCTTTTCAGGGGTTGTGGCGGATCTGGCTCTGATTTTGAACGTCATCTTGATCATGGCAGGTCTGGCCGCCTTTCAAGCCACTCTAACCCTGCCCGGCATCGCCGGTATTATTCTAACCATCGGTATGGCGGTGGACGCCAATGTGCTTATTTACGAGCGTATTCGAGAAGAGATGCGGTTGGGCAAGACACCGAAGGCGGCCTTGGATGCAGGGTACGCCAGGGCGACTTTGACCATCTTGGACGCCAATATCACCACTCTTATTGCCGCCTTGGTGATGTTCCAGTTCGGAACCGGGCCGGTAAAAGGCTTTGCGGTGACCTTGAGCATCGGTATCGTGGCCAGTCTTTTTACGGCCATTGTGGTCACACGGCTTGTGTTCGATTACCTGTTTGTTGAAAGGCGCATGAGAACACTGAGTATCTAGCGAGAGGCTGGACCGCTTATGGAATTTATCAGACCGGACATCAATATCAATTTTGTCGGCATGCGGACGAAGGCCTTGATCTTTTCCGCTGTTTTAATCCTTTTGGGGGCGGCAGCCATTGTGTGGCGTGGCGGGCTTAACATGGGTGTCGACTTTGCCGGGGGCACCCTGATTCAGGTTAAGTTCTCGGAAAAAACAACGCCGGATGCCATTCGGGATGCCCTGAAGGATCTGGGCATTGCTCGAAGTGCCATTCAGCAGGTGGGAGCCGCCTCGGACAACGAATTCATCATTCGTTCCGAGATAAGTGAAGAGAAGGCCAAAAGGGTGAGCGATGACGTTCAAGCGCGCTTGGATCAGGCTTTCGGGGCCGGTAAAGCCAGCATTCTGCGCGTGGAAATGGTGGGCCCCAAAGTGGGACACGATCTGCGTCAAAAGGCCTTGTTGGCCATCTATTATGCCTTGCTTTTTATCGCTCTGTACATTTCAGGCCGTTTTGAACTGAAATGGGGAACGAGCGGTGTCATGGCGGCCGCCCTTCTCATCGGGGTTTATCTTTTAGGGCTCACAGGCTTATCCATGACGTACCTGATCATCAGCGCTTTGATCATCACCTTAGTTTTGTGCTGGATTCTGAAACTGCCCTATGCCTTAGGAGCCGTCGTGGCTTTGATTCACGACGTTTTCATCACGGTGGGAATTTTTGCACTTCTCAACAAGGAATTTGACCTGACCATTGTGGCCGCCCTTTTGACCATTGTGGGCTATTCGCTGAACGATACGATCATCGTCTATGACCGTATTCGAGAAAACCTTCGAGCGTCTCGAAAAGGAGACATGAAGACTCTGATCAATCGCAGCATCAATCAAACCCTCAGCCGTACTTTACTCACTTCGGGAACCACGCTTTTGGTGGTTGTGTGTCTGTTTGTGCTGGGCGGTAGTGTGATTCATGATTTTTCCTTTGCTCTGTTGATCGGTATTTTGGTGGGGACCTATTCATCCATTTTTATCGCCAGTCCTCTGCTGATCCTTTTTGAAGAGTATTCCAAAAAAAGCCGCTAAGAGCCTGCTCGACAATGGGCGGACCCACGTGTCCGCCCTCTCATCGCCATGCCTATGTGTCCGCACGCCTAGCCAAAATCCCGGACGGGTGGATCCATGTCTTCGCGTGCCTAAGACTGGATCTGTAAGGGCGGACCTCTGTGTCCGCCCCCGACCTTTTCGGAGAATCGCCTTTCTGTCTGGGAACTTGTCGCCGAAACCACTCTGTGCATGACCCGCTGAGCCTCTTGTCAGATCTGTTCGATTCGGGCAAGAAGCGTTTCAGCGAGGTGTCAGGAGCCTCAGGGTTGTCGTCATTGTTTTTGAACTGGACAGAAGCTTTGATGGTGCTCATGCGATGAATTAAGAGTGCACCGATTCCCTTCTTCTTATGGAGCGAGTGGTTTTCTGGTTGCGTCCCGGCCGAAAAGGCCGAAGCCGATTGTCCCGGCCACACCGAAGCCAAAGGCAGTCCAGAGGTTGAGCTGAGGGCTGATCATCCAGAGGTAGGCGCCCCCCAAGGCAGCCGCGGAAACAAAGATGTCCCTGATCAGGTAATAGAGACCGAACATCCCGGCTCGGCAATCATCTGGGGCCAGGTCCATGATAAGGGACTTGCGGGTAGGTTCCCCGAACTCCTTCAGGCCGCGCACCACGAACGCTCCCATCAGCCAGAGGAAAGACTGGCTGCGCATCAGAATGAGCGGAAAAAGCGTGAAAAAAACAAAGGTTACCGTGACAAAGGGTTTCTTCACAGTTCGGTCTGCCATATAGGCCACGGGGATGTAGACCAGAACGGCCGTAGCCATCTCAATGGAGGTCAGAAGGCCGAACTGGACCGCCGTCACCGGGTCTCTAATGACCTGCATGCACCAGACCACAACGAAGGCATAGGGAATCTGCTCGCAGAAACGGATCAGAATGTCAGAAACGAGAAGCACTTTCATGTCTCCGGGCATACGTCGATACAACGTGAGCGGATTCTTTTCGGCGATTGGTTTGGAAACACCTGGAGTTTCATCAGATGGGTTCCGCTCAACATTTTGGTCTGGGATCATCCGCTGCTGCAGGACCAAAGCTAATGCGGCTAAAACGAGCGCCGCGACAAAGGCCAGTCTCACTCCGTCCGTCTCCCCCCAGACGGCGATGAACATTCCGCCTAGGATGGGCCCTAAAGCCATGGGAATGCGCCGAACCAGGGAATGCATGGTCACGCCCATAATTCGTTTATGTCCGGGCAAGACGGTGTAGATGAGGCTCATGGTTGCCGGCATGGAAATGGCCGACCAGGAAATGAAAAGCACGGCACCGATAAGTACGGCCTGCCACGTTGGAATAAGAATCACCACGGTAAATCCGGCCATAGCCACCAGGTTGAAGATCAGTAGGGAACGCTTGGGACCGATACGGTCCGAGAGGTACCCGCCGGGGAAGGAATAAAGGGCCGAAAGGAGGTTATCCATGGCCTGGAGCAGGCCAACGGCCAAAGCACTTCCGCCCAGGGCCAGAATGTAAATGGGCAGGAAGCGTTCGGCCATTCGCTCCCCCATGCCTACCAAGACGACCATGCCCAGCACCCCGATGGTGCCCGGACGCAAAGCCAAGAAGTCGGCCAGTCTTTCAACCGCATGGGCGGGTAAATTTGACATAGGGTTCGATCTCATGAGCGCTTCTCCAGAGCAATCTGCCACAGCCTCAATAGCTTTCGGCCTGGGAGGATCGATCATCACTTGGAGCCCGATGAACGATCCGGTGAAGGGCGTTTGACCGCCCAACAATAGGGTCGGCCTTGTTTCTCTATCTTAGTAATTGTGTTTCTGTTTGTCATTTCCTCAATGCACGTAACGCCGCATGCATGCTTCGGAATTGTTTGATCCGGCCCGGGTGCTCGTGGTATGGAGCGTCAAGGTCACAATGCCAACGAAGGGATAACAGGTGATAGGACGATTCCACAGCCGCCACCGTAGGGCTGTGAGCCTACGCACGTTGTAGCATTGAACTCCCAATTCAGCATCCTTCTCGGAAAGGAAAACCGCTCCATGATATCAAGAAGGCAGTTCATGACGGGCATAGCCCTCGGGAGCGCAGGTGGTGCACTTTTAGGAATCGCCATCAAGGCCCGCAACACGCGCAAGCAATACGAGGCTTTGCTTGAACGCACCTGGCGACGCAACCATCGGCCAAGGACCGAAGATGTCAAGATCCCTAAGACGCCCGATGGAAACAGTGTTGGTCTAGACAGCCGTCAAAGGGCTCCTTCGGGTTCCAGTCCATAGTACTGCCCTGGGGCCGGCAGAGGCCCATCCTTCTTTAGGCTTGTCGGGGCGAGGCGCCGCCTCGCCCCTACCTGATGGATTGAAAGAAAAGCGATTGGAACGTTTATGAAATTCGTTTACTTTTCTTTGGCTGTATCGGTTATGGCTTTCCTTGTCTTGTTCACCCTTCGCCAATGGGATGGACGAGCCGACCGAAGAGAGTGGGCTCGATTGGCTGCTTTACAGCCGAAAAATCCGGCTAGGTATGATCCTGCGATGGTAGCCGATTTGCCTGAGCCGGTGCAGCGTTTCTTTCATTTTGCCATCAAGCCGGGAAGCCCGCTTCTCACTGTGGCCGAAATCCATATGGGGGGTGAATTCACCCTGGGCACTCGAGAAAACCCCAACAATCGACCGATGCTTGCCAGCCAGATTCTGGCAGCTCCGACAGGTTTCCTTTGGAAGCTTGAAATGCCAGGGACCGTGTCCGTGTCCGGCTCTGACAGCGCGAGCTGGACGCGCTTTTGGGTTCTTGGCCTCATCCCTGTGGCGCGTGCGGGGGGTGATAGAGACCATGCACGAGCTGCCTATGGCCGTTATGTGGCGGAAGCGGTGTTCTGGACTCCAGCCGCCATGCTGCCTGGACCTGGTATCCTTTGGCAGGCGCTGGATCAGCAGACTATTCGCGTGACCGTCACCCACAAGGAACTGTCTCAGGCGGTGGATGTGACTCTGAATACAGAGGGTCAGCCCGTAGCGGTTCAGTTCATGCGGTGGACGAATGCCAATCCCGAGAAAAAATTCCGGCTGCAACCTTTTGGAGGACATCTTTCCGACTTTCGGGAAGTTCAAGGATTCCGCGTCCCTTTCCATGTGGAAGCGGGCAACATGTTCGGCACGGACCAATACCACGCCTTCTTCAGGGCAAAGGTGAAGGCTGTTCGTTTTCCAACTTCAGGATCATGATTCCAGGGCCCGAGCGCGGCTCATGCCCTGCTGCATCCGCCGACAAGCAGATTCATCGGGGTGAACTGACCTAAAAGAAAAGGGCTGCGGAATAACCGACAGCCCTTGATGTTCATCTGGTGCCGGAGGAGAGACTCGAACTCTCACGGGCGCGGGGCCCACTGGATTTTGAGTCCAGCGCGTCTACCTGTTTCACCACTCCGGCGAAGCAACGGCATATTAAGAAATAGAGTCCGACCCTGTCAAGAAAAAGTCCAGAATCATTCGTTGGAGCTTGAATGTCCTCTCATCGTTTTTCGAGGCTTCCATATCCTGGACGACGACTCAGGATGCGATGTGGTACTTCTTGCGCAACCGGTCCATTTCTCGAGCCTCCTCCTTTTCCTTGAGGCGTTCTCTCTTGTCATAGTCTTTCTTGCCGCGGGCCAGAGCTATTTCCACTTTAGCCTTTCCCTTGGAGAAATAGACTTTGAGAGGCACAAGTGTCAGGCCCTTTTCCTGAGTCTTTCCGGCAAGACGACGAATTTCCCGCCGATGCAAAAGCAGTTTTCGCGTTCTTTCAGGTTCGTGGTTGTTGTAGGAAGCATGAGGGTATGGGCTGATATGAAAATCATGGATCCAGATTTCACCCTTTTTGATTCTGGCGTAGCTATCCTTAAGGTTGGCTCGTCCTTCTCGAAGCGATTTCACTTCGGTGCCCGTAAGGACCATTCCGGCTTCCACGGTTTCGATAATTTCATAGTCGTGAAAAGCCTTCTTGTTTTGGCAGACGATCTTGATGCCGTTTGTAGCACTAGATGACTTCTTCATGGCACAACCTTAGAGGCATCCTTTCAGGCAGCTCGACAATTGGGTTTAACCGCCTGTGGGTCAAAGAACTTAAACTCCTCTGGAAAGACTTTCAGAACCATCTCCTGCAAAAGATCTCGAATATGGACGGCTGTGGTCAGGGTCAAGGCCTTTTTTACAAAACGTCGGCATTCTTCAAGAGTGGAACGGCGAACCAGATTTTTGACTCGAGGAATGGCCTGAGGGTTCATACTGAGGCAGTCCAATTCCAATCCCAAGAGCAGGGGAACGTAGAAAGGTTCTCCGGCCATTTCTCCACAGACCGTCACGGGGATTCCGGCCTCATGGGCCGTGTGCACCACGTGCCGAATCAATCTCAGCACCGCCGGGTGCAATGGGTCATAAAGATGGGCTACGTGTGGATTGACGCGATCGATACCTAAAGCATACTGAATAAGATCATTGGTGCCGATACTGAAAAAGTTCACTTCTTGAGCCAAAACATCAGCGACCGCCACAGCGCTTGGCACTTCGATCATGGCCCCAATGGGCATGGTCTCGTCAAAGGGAATCCCTTGCTGTCGCAACTCTTTTTTCGCCTCTTCCAAGACGGCCTTGGCTTGAAGCAATTCGCCCATGCCGGAAATAAGAGGAAACATGAGTCGAAGATTGTGCGCAACAGCCCCGGCTCTTAGAATGGCTCGAAGTTGGGTCTTAAAAAATCCCTTGTGCTGCAGGCATAATCGAATACCTCGCAGTCCCAACGCCGGATTTTCTTGCTGAATGGAAGGCATCCACACGCCCAGCTTTTCCGCCCCGAGATCCAAGGTGCGAATCGTGACGAAAGACGGGGCCATGAGTTCGGCCAGTTCTTTGTATTCCTGATAGAGCTCTTCTTCATTGGGGGGATGTTCTCGGTTCAAATAGGCAAATTCCGTTCGGTAAAGCCCGACGGCTTCCGCCCCGTGATCCTTGGCGGCCACCACTTCCTCGACAAGTTCAATGTTTGCTTCCACCCGAATCTTACGCCCGTCCAGAGTCACCGCCGGAAGATGAGCCTTGCGGGTGATGTCCTTAAGATAGGCTTCCAGAGCCTCCTGAAGTTCGTAATAAAAAGCGATTTGCTCATCGGTCGGATGCACAATGATGCGTCCACTGGCTCCATCCACGATGACCAAATCGCCTGTGCGAATCGTCTGGGTAGCTTTTTCGGCTCCCACAATGGCCGGAATACCCAAAGCTCTAGCGATGATGGCCGTGTGAGACGTACGCCCCCCGCTGTCTGTGATAAATCCTAGTGTCTTTTCCAGCTGAATACGGATGGCGTCCGCAGGCGAAATATCCCGAGCCACAATAATGACACGCTCTCGAATTTCATCAAAGCTGCTGGCTTTTTGCCCCGCGAGATGGCGCAGAACCCTTTCCCCGAGACTACGCACATCGGTGATGCGTCCCTTCAGGTAATCGTCTTCCATTGCCGCAAAAAGGTCGGAAATTTTTCGTATGGACCGCTTCAAGGCCAGCATGGCGTTGAGGCGTTCCTTACGGATGGTTTCAAGAGTTTGATCATAAAAAAAGGGGTCCCGTAAAATGAGCTGATGAGCGTCCAGAATATGGGCGTGATCCATGAAGTTGGCATGAATGGATTGTTTCGTTTTTTCCAGGTCTTGTTCTACCTTGGCCACGGCTTCCTGGAAAAGAAGGCATTCCTGCAGAACCTCTTCTTCGCTTTCCAAACCGTGCAAGGCCAAAGGCACGTGGTTTTCTTCGGCAAGGAAGGCTTTGCCGATGGCGATTCCGGGTGAAACCCCGAATCCTTTCAACCGAATGGGTTCTTTATCCATCATTTGACCTGATCCTGCAGAAACCAGTGGAAAGTCATTTTTGAACAATAAAAAACCGAGCAGACCTTAGAGGCTTTCCTGTCCTGCCCCGGCCTTCGGTCGACTCGGTAGAACACATGGGCCGTCACGTGGGGATCGTCTAAGATATTATGTTTCCCCAAAGTTGCTCTGAAAAAGGGACGCCAACGCTTTCAGCGCCTCTTCGGCGTCATCGCCTCGCGAAATAATCTTGACCTTGGTGCCCCTTGGACACTCCAAGCTCAAAATATCAAGAATGCTTTTCCCGTTCACCATCGTATGATCTTTGACGATCAAGACGTCGGCTTGAAATTGGGTGGCCACCTTAACGATCTTGGCTGCTACCCGCGCATGAAAACCCAATTTGTTCGGAACGATGAAATCCTGCTCGAGTTCGGCCACCGAATTTCAAAACGCCTCCGTTGACGGCATCGTAACCCTCTCGAAACTACGACCGTTTCTTAGCACAAGGGTCTTGACAAGTCAACGCGTGACTCGGGCATAATCTCGGCACCTTAAGACTAACTTGATGTGTAATTCTCTAAGTGTGTCATCTCGCCCTGAAGTTTTCGGCCATGAGAACCTTGAGATCTTCGGCAATGACGGGGGCGGCTCTTGCCTGAGCTGAAACACTGTGCGCGCAAAGCCTGCGGCGGGTGGACGACGAGAGGTCATCCTTCAGAGTTTCCAACAGAAAGGCTTGAAGTTCTTGGGCATTATGAACACGGCGTCCGCAGCCTTTGTTGATAAGAAAAGCTTCTATTTCTCTGAAGTTATCAAGATGGGGGCCCCAACAGCAGGGGACACCATGAACGGCTGCTTCCAAGGGATTATGGCCGCCGAAAGGAATCAAGCTGCCCCCGATAAAAGCCGCCTGAGCAAGAGGATACAGGGAGGCGAGTTCTCCGATGGAATCCAAAAGGAAAACCTGCACATGGTCGATGGCGTTCGTTCGGCTTCTAAGAGCCCAACGCAGTCCCATAGCCTCGCATAGGTGCGTGAGCCGATGCGCCCTGTCAATATGGCGGGGAGCCAAAACCAAGAGAGTGTTCGGGTAGCGTCTGAGCACCATGGCATGGGCTTGAAGCAAAACCTTTTCTTCTCCGTCGTGAGTGCTTCCGGCGATCCACAAAGGCCGACGTTCTTGATACATGAAAAAGGGGAAGCGGTTTTTTTGACTATATTTTTCTTTCTGGAACACGGCCAGGTCGAACTTGAGATTGCCGGCGACGCGAAGACGCGTCCAGGAAACACCCAGAGAGGCGAACCGACGGGCGTCTTCTTCGGACTGCACATAGATTTGATCCAAGCACGCCAGGATGGAACGGCTTATGGACCCAAGCCGCCTATAACCGTTAAAGGATCGCAAAGAGAGACGTGCATTGACCATAAGGACAGGCACAAGGGCTTTCTTAAGCACCCAAAGGAGATTGGGCCACAGATCCGTTTCCACAAGGATGAAGGCGGCTGGGCGCAATCGCCGCACCAACCGAATCATACTCCATAAATGATCATGCGGAAGATAGAAGATGCTTTCAGCCAAAGGCCCCACTTCCTTTTGGGCTACCGCAAGCCCTTTTTCGGTCGCTGCTGAAAAAACAATGGCAACTTCGGGGTGTCTGCGTCGAATCTCATGAAGAAGAGGAACGCTGGAAAGAACTTCTCCAACAGAAAGGGCATGGACCCACAAGGGTCGTGAAAAAGCCTTGGAGATGGAAGGCAAACAAAGGCCGAGCCGAGAGAGATACGAGGAGGTGTATTTTCCCGAGGTGGCTTTCCGTAAACGGTAATAGAGCCACAGCCCGGGCCAGGACGCGGTCAAAACAACATTATAAGCAAGACGCCACGGTTCCATGGACCGCGACGGCAATGTTTCAATCGGCTTGTTGAAATTGGATGTCGTAGAGCCTTCGATATTCACCATGACGTTCCATAAGGCTGTGATGCGAGCCTTCTTCAATGATGCGTCCCTGGCTCAGCACAAAAATGCGGTGAGCAATCTTGACCGTTGACAACCTATGAGCAATGACGAACGTGGTGCGGCCCTGCATGAGGTTTTCCAAAGCCCGTTGAACTTCCAATTCCGCTTCGCTGTCCAAAGCGGAAGTGGCTTCATCCAAGATGAGAATAGGGGCGTCCTTAAGGAGAGCTCGAGCGATGCAAATCCTCTGTCTTTGGCCTCCGGAAAGCATCACACCTTGTTCTCCGACCACGGTATCAAAACCTTGAGGCAACCGGCAGATGAAATCGTAGGCATAAGCGGCTTTGGCGGCGGCGATCAGGTCTTCTTCCGTTTTGGATGGATCGCCGTAGGCGATGTTGTTTCGAACAGTATCGTTGAAAAGAAAACTGTGCTGCGTCACCATGGCGATATGACGCCGAAGGGAACGCACGGTCACATCCCGCACGTCCATCCCGTCGATAAGAACGGCTCCCTGATTCACGTCGTAAAAACGGGGAATCAAATGCACCAGGGTGGTTTTGCCTCCACCGCTGCTTCCCACCAGAGCCACCACCTCTCCAGGGTTGACTTTGAAGGAAATGTCTCGAAGAACCGGCACGGTGTCATAAGCGAAGGAAACATGACGGAACTCCACAGCTCCGTGCACTCGAGTCAAATCCACGGCTCCGGGCCGATCCGCGATGTCACTCTTTTGAGACAGCACTTCCTGCACTCGCAGGATGGAAGCGATCCCTTTTTGCAGCGTGCTGTTGAGCTTGTTCAGGCTTTTTACGGGCTTGTAAAGCATGATCAAAGCGCCGAGAAAGGAAAAGAAAGTCCCCGGCGTGGATACCCCTCGAACCACTTGGTAGCCGCCGTAGGCGATGATCAAAGAGATGCCGATAGCCCCGATGAATTCCATCAACGGACTGGATAAAGCATCGATGCGCAAGGCCTTGAGCTGATTTTCCAGAACCGAGATGTTTTGTCGAGCGAACCGTTTCTTTTCATGATCTTCCATGCCAAAGGCTTTGACGATACGCACGCCCGTAAAGGATTCATGAAGCACCACGCTGAGATGTGCCGTCTTTTCCTGGCCTCTGCGAGCAAGTTTGCGCAGTTTCTTGCCAAAGTGGACGAGGGGAAAAAAAGCCAAGGGAAGGACCGCCACGGCGATGGAAGCCAGTTTCCAGTTTTGGTAAAAGACGACGAAGATCAGGCCCACGATGGTCACGGTGTCTCGAACCAGGCCTGACACCGCCTGATTGACAGCCACCTGAATTTCTTTGATGTCATTGGTGATGCGGCTCATGAGCGTGCCCGTACTGGCCTTATCGAAAAAGGACAGGGACAAGCCATGAATATGGTCGAAAAGTTCCTGGCGCAGCCCCGCCACCACACGAAGCCCTACGGACTGCAAAAAATACGTGCTTCCCCAATCACTGACCGCCTTCACCAAGGAAACCCCAAGAAACACAGCGGGCAAAAGACTCAGCATGAACACGTCTTTTTTGATAAAGATCTCGTCCATGGCAGGCTTGATGAGATAAGCCGTCAAGCCTGTGGCACCGGAAACTACCAGCATACAGGTGACGGCCAAAGCGAGACGGCGCCAATGGGGCCGTAACAGGTTCAGCATACGAAGCAGAGCGAAGTAGGAAGCAGAATCTTTCTTCAGCATAACTCTAAGGCCAGGGCTGCCGCCCGTTCCGCCGCACCTGGTTCTCCCAATAAATCGGCCAAACGTTGAAACCAAAGGCGCTGTTCGGCGGCATGTTCCGGGTTTTTGAGAAGGCGCATCGCTTCTTCGGTGAGACGTTCCGGGCACGCATCTTGTTGAATGAGTTCGGGGCAGACGCCTCGTTCAAGAATAAGGTTCGGCAAGGCGATGTAAGGCACACGAATCACACGCCGACCCACATGATATTCCAGGGCTGAAACCTTGTAAACGACCACCATGGGAGTGCCCAAAAGAGCCGATTCCAAAGTGACCGTTCCCGAAACGGCCAAAGCCACATCCGATGCGCGAATAGCCCGATAAGTGTCTTGAAAAAGCAACCTTACCGACATGGAAGCTTCCTGCGCCATGGAAAAGACTTGGTTGCGGTCAAGACCTGGAGCCACAGGCAGGATGACCTCGGCGGATGGGAAAGTGCTTCGAAGCCGATCCGAGGCGCTGAGAAGGATCGGCAAAAATGTCTTGATTTCGCCTGATCGGCTTCCGGGAAGAAGGCAGATGACAGGCTTCGAGTTCAGACCCAAAAGACGACGGCAGGTCTTCGCGTCTTCAATGCCACGAACTTCATCCACCAAAGGATGCCCCACAAAACGCACCGTCATGCCCCTCTTTCGGTAAAACTCTTCTTCAAAGGGTAAAATAACGGCCATGGCATCGACGAAGCGCTTGAGGGATCGAATTCTTCCCGATCTCCAGGCCCACACCTGAGGGCTGATGTAGTAGAACAGCTTGAGACCGAGAGAACGGGCTAGACGTCCCAAAAAGAAATTGAAATCGGGAAAATCGATGAGAACAACCAGATGGGGACGCTCTCGTCGCAGATAGGCACGAAGATCCCTCAAAGCACGATACAGGACTCGAATCTTTGGAAAAACTTGCAGAACACCGATGAGAGCCAGATCTCGATAATCCACCAAGAGATCCGCTCCAGCCGCCGCCATCTGCGGTCCCCCCATGGCGTCGATGTGTATGGAAGGATTTCTTTTTCGAAGGGCAGCCACCAACCTGGATCCATGCAGATCCCCGGAAGCTTCTCCGGCACTGATGAAAATCTTCAACTTTTTCATCCCATACCCTGGATGCGGGTCCTGTGCATGCGCTCACCAATCTGTTGAGAAATGACCAAAGCCAGCCGAACCGCTTCCAGACCTTGACGGCCGTCCACAAGGGGAGGTGTTCCCGATTTCACGGCTTCCAGAAAAGAGCGAATCTCTTCCTCCAATGGGTCTCGATTCTCTACTTCCAATTCTTCCGTGGAAATTTCCGGATAGCCTTCTTCGTCCGCAACGGCTTCCTTAAGGAAGGAAAAGGCGCGGCGGTTCCCGTAATCGGCCACAAGGTATCTATTTTCCTGAAAGATTCTAAGACGCCTCATGTTTTTCATGGAAATACGGCTGGCCGTAAGATTGGCGACGGCTCCGTTACGGAATTCCAAACGCACATTGGCAATGTCCGGCAAGGAGGTCAGAACCGGAACTCCGGATGCCGAAAAGGTTTCCACGGGGGATCGCACCAAATGCAGCACTATGTCCAGGTCGTGGATCATAAGGTCCAGGATCACATCCACTTCCAAGCCGCGCTCGTTGAACAAAGCCAGTCGGTGCGCTTCCAAGAAAAGGGGGTGGACGATATGGGGTTCCACGGCTTTGAAAGCGGGGTTGAATCTTTCCAAGTGTCCCACTTGAAGGACGACACCCTTGGTTTCCGAAAGCCGTACCAGTTCTTCGGCTTCCTCAAGGGATTGCGTCAACGGTTTTTCCACCAGGACATGCACGCCGGCTTCGATAAAATCTCGGGCAATGGTGAAATGTTCCGGTGTTGGAGTCACAATACTGACGGCATCCACGGCGCCTAAAAGATGCCGGTGGTCCGTGTACGCTGCGCAACCCAGCCTGGAAGCTAGGGCTTGTGCACGTTTTCCTTCAATATCCACCACTCCCACCAGATGAGCTTCCTTAAGGCGGGCGTATTTTTCGGCATGAAAGGTGCCAAGGTAGCCCACGCCTATCACAGCGGTGCGCAGAGCTTCGGGGTCGGCTTGACGAATAATCGCTACTGGCTTGAGGGGCCGAAGGGTTTCGGATGTGGTGGGACTGGAGGCTTTTTCCTTGGAAGTTTTTGCATCCGCTGCAGCTTGAGGGTCGGAGATGGCCACAAGGCTCATGCCATAACGATCGGCGGCTTCCACCACCTTTTCACGGTCGAAGATCAAGGTTATTCCAGCTTCCACCACCAGGACACGGGCCTTGACCGAACGCATGGTTTCGATCGTCTGCAAGCCGACGGCGGGAACATCAAAGCGCAAGTCCTGAATAGGCTTGCTGACCTTGATGACCACAGCGCCTTCCCGGCACAGACGCCCTCCACGAAGGATGGTCTCGTCTGTGCCGTCGATACCTTCCACGGCCAGCACCGCCTGGTCCTTGACCACCAAGCATTGACCGATGTCCAGGTGTCCTACAGCCTTGGCCATTTCCCAGCCGAATATCACATCGCGCTGTTCCCGGGCGTTAAGATGCCGTCGCGTCAACAATCCTTCAGGGGCCAAAAGGCCGGGAAGAAACAGGGTGGAGGGCTCAACACGAATCCCCTCCTTTTCCAGCTCGGCGGCCAGGGCCCTCAGAAGGTGATCGTCCTTCTTGTTGCGCAGAGACGCCAACAGCTTGAAGGCCCTCCAGTCCGGTCGAATCTTTGTGTAAAGCCGGGTCTTGTTGATGGATCCGGCCATAGCCACCCGCTGAATGCCCGCTTTTTGAAAAATGCGAATGAGCTTGTTGAGCTGGCCCAGTTTGAGGCTATGAAAAGAGTCGACATGGGTGGCAAGGGCCGGGTCCGTTTCTCCGTCAAACCCTACGGCCACCACCCTGTAGCCTGCTTCCTTGGCACCTTCAGCAAAAAGGAGCGGAAACTGCCCGCCCCCTGCAATAAGTCCAATGAAAGTATCTTTTGGCATAAGGCTCTTGGTCTCTAGGTTGATCCTTTGTGTGCCAAGGTTCGCGCTTCGTCAGCGTGTGATCCCTCTTTGAGTGCCCTCGATAAACCGCAGCAGGATTTCCACCTCGGCCACGTTGCCTACTTCTCGGCGTACCTCTTCCAAAGCTTCCGACAAGGTCAGGGTGCTACGAAAAATGATTTTATAAGCCTTTTTCAAACCTTGAATCGCTTCGGTGGAAAAGCCCTTTCTCTTCAAACCTACCAGGTTAGGGCCGTAAAGCTTTGCAGGATATCCTGTGGCCAGCATATAGGGAGGAATATCCTTTTTGATGCCGGCTTTGGCTCCGATATAAGCGTGCGTGCCGATTCGAGAAAATTGATGAATGGCCGCGAGACCTCCGATGACGGCATCGTCTTCGATGATCACATGTCCCGCCAGCATAGCCGCATTGGCCATAATCACCCGGTTATGCAAAATGCAATCGTGGGCCACGTGGACGTAGGCCATGATCAGATTGTGATGGCCGATTTGCGTCACACCTCCGCCATGTTCCGTACCCCGATGAATGGTGGCGTATTCTCGAATAGTGTTCCCGTCTCCTATGATGAGCCGGGTGGGGCTTCCTTTGTATTTCAGGTCTTGAGGCGGAAAACCCACGGAGACAAAAGAGCTGATGCGGTTGTTACGACCGATTTCGGTCCAGCCGTCAATCACCGTATGGGAACCGATGGATGTACCGGAGCCGATCCGCACATGAGGGCCGATGACAGCGTAAGGACCAATGGTCACGTCGTCGGCCAGTTCCGCCTTGGGATCGACAAGAGCTGTCGGATGAATGTCCATGGGAAGGTTGCATCCTCCTCTAATCAAGGTTCGATCTTAATCTTCCTAGGGTTCAATGGTGGCCAGCAGTTCACCTTCAGCTGCCAGTTCATCGCCCACGTAGGCTTCCCCTTTCATCTTAAACACAGGACCTTTGCGTCGTAAAAGTTTCAGTTTCAGAATCAATTGGTCTCCGGGCCGAACAGGTCTTCGAAACCGCACCTTATCCATGCCCATGAAATACACGGGGCCTCCAGAACCTACTTCCCCGAGTGCGAAAGCCAGAACTCCTCCCGTTTGCGCCAGAGCTTCCATAATGAGCACGCCGGGCATCACAGGGTGGCCTGGAAAATGCCCCTGAAAAAAGGGTTCATTGATGGTGACGTTTTTCAGCCCCGTGATTTCTTCGTCGCCCATTTCCAGAATGCGATCCACCAGGAGAAAAGGGTATCGATGGGGCAATTTCCTGAGGATTTCTTCAGCATTCATTTCCATGGCTCGCGTCCTCGGTTGGGTTCCGGGTTCTGCTCAAGGCTTCTTCCAAAAAACGCACACGTTCTTTAAGGGATGCCAGCTCCTGCTGCCATCGAGGCAATCTCAACCATGCCGCGTAATGACGAAGCCACTGTTGGTGCGGCATGGCGGGAATACCCAGAAGATCCTGGCCGGGTTCCACTGAATGGGAAATGGCGGATTTGGCTCCGATGCGGACACGGTCTCCAACGGTCAGATGTCCCGCAATGCCGGCTTGACCTCCTAAAACCACGTGATTTCCAAGAGTGACACTGCCGGCGATGCCCACTTGAGCGACAATGATACTGTGCCGACCGATGGTGACATTATGGGCGATCTGCACCAGATTGTCGATTTTGACACCTTCCTGAATCCAGGTGCGTCCAAAGGTGGCTCGATCCACGGCGCAGTTGGCTCCGATTTCCACATCGTCGTCGATTTGAACAATGCCCATCTGAGGAATCTTGGTGGAACGTCCCTCAGCGTCCTGGGCGAATCCGAATCCGTCACTTCCGATGACCGTTCCCGAATGAACAATGATTCGATTTCCCAGTCGGCATCCGTCGAGAATGGTCACATGAGGGTAGATCAGGCATTGCTGACCGATAATCACGTTGGCCCCCACGTAAACATGACCGTAGAGGCGGGTGCCGGGACCGATGCAAGAGCCAGGCCCCACATGCACCCAAGGGCCGATGGCGGCTTCAGGATCCACCGAGGCTTCCGGGGAAACCAAAGCACTGGGGTGAATGCCGGGATCCAGAGCGGGGGGAACATAGAAAAGCTGGGCGGCTTTGGCCATGGTCCAGTACGGGTTCTGGGACACCAAAACAGGCCGGCCAATGTCTTCCAGGCTTGGATCCACGATAACCACAGCGGCGCGGCTTCCTTGCAGTTTGGCCTTATATTTGGGATTTGCCAAAAAAGTGAGATGCGTCGGGCCTGCCGCCTCTAGAGGCCCGACGCCGTCAATCCACACATCCCCGTCTCCCTTGAAGGGTACTTGAAGAAGATGCGCGATTTCCGAGAGCCGATAACCTTTTTTGTCCACGCCACACGGCCTTTTCATGAGGACTAGCGTTTCGCCATGTCCAGTTCTTTAATGATGGTTTGCGTTAAGTCCGACTTTTCATTCGCGTAGACCAAACCAGCTTTTTGCACTTCAAAGATGTAATCGTATTTTTCTTTCTTGCCGATGTTCTGGACGATATCCATAACCTTATCGATAAGAGGCTTGCTCAGTTGCTGAGAAAGTTTGTTAAGCTCCGCATTGCTTTCCATAAGCAGCTTTTCACCTTCCATCTGCATCTTGCGAAGTTCTTCAACCTTCTGTTTCTTGGACTTCTCATCCATCATTTTTAGTTGTTTTTCGTAGGATTCTTTCGATTCCTGGAATTCTTTGGCTTTGGCTTGCACTTCGGCTTCCAATTGGCTCTTCTTGGCGTTGAATTCCTTTTTCACTTCCTGGCCCCACTGGGAACGTTCCAAAACGGCTTGTAGATCGAAGTATCCGATTTTGAGATCCGCCCCGTGGGAAGGTGTGGTCCATAGAGAAAAGGCAAGCAGGCACAACATGGTGGTGAACAGGCGATGTTTCATAAAGGTTTAGACCTCCTTGGTGAAAAAAGTTGAGTTCATGAAAAACCCCATAGGTTCATCCCTGGAGCCATGAAGCCGCATAGGGGGCGGACACGTGGGTTCGCCCCGACACATCGGGGCGGGCATATCGGTCCGCGGCCACAGGTTTGGGCGGGCACATGGGGCGGCCCCCGCGTGACTCGTGCATCTTAGAAAAACACGCCCATGGAAAATTGCCATTTGCTAGCATCTTCTCCCGGTTTTCGATCCGGGTTGTAACCCCATTCGATGCGAAGTGGTCCCATGGGAGAATTCCACCGCACACCGGTTCCGACGGCGGTTCGAAACTCACCAATGTCAAAATTTTCACCTTTGTCAAAGGCATTTCCGGCATCAAAAAACACCACACCTCGCATACCGATCTTTTCCACCAAAGGAAAGAGCAATTCCAAGTTCACCTGACCGAACTTGATGCCGCCAATGGTATCTCCGGTTGCCGCGTCTTTGGGACCCACATCCCCCCAGTCAAAAGCGCGAATGGAATTGATGCCGCCCAGGAAGAATCTTTCATAGATGGGGACCGGTTTGTCTGAGTCCAACTCAAAGAGGTAGCCGCCTTTCACGTGAGCGAACCCGACGAATTTCCAGAATATGGGAAAATATCTTCCATACCCGGCCACGACGCTCACGAAATCGGAATCACTTCCCAAGTAAGGGATGGAATACTCCGTTGCGATGGTCAAAGTGGATCCTCGAGTGGGCAGGAAAGGATGATCCGTACTGTCCCGTTCAATGGAGGCTATAAAACCGCTTTTGATCTGACGACCTTCCTGGTCTTTAATGATCAAAGCCGCGTCTTCGTCTACATCGGAAACTTTGGCATTTTCAAAAACATACGCCAAATGCCAGCGGCTCCAAGTGCCAAAGGGATGGCTGATTCTCAGCTTTCCACCCGTGGCGTCTTTGGTAAAGTCGTTGTATTCCCTGTACCAGTCATAGATGTCAAAGCCGGCGGAAAGCGGGGTGTCGAACAACCAAGGTTCGGTGAAACTCAGCGAGTAGCGCGATGTTTCACCACCCAGATAGGCCTTGAGCGCCAGGTATTGACCTCGGCCGAAAAGGTTGCGCTGCATAATGTTGCCGCCGAAGAAAACCCCGTCTTCCGAAGAGTAACCGCCTCCCACGCTGAGGGCCCCCGTAGGCTTTTCCTTGACTTTCACATTCAGGTTCATGGCCTCCGGGCTGGATCCTTGAGAGGTCTGAATGTCCACTTCTTCAAAATAGTCCACACGTCGAAGGTTCAATTGACTGCGTTCCATGGCTGAAGCGCTGAAGCGGTCTCCTTCGGCTAATTGAATCTGGCGACGAATGACATTGTCTCGGGTTCGCGTATTTCCCGTGATGGTGATCCTTTCGATGTGAACCATAGGCCCTTTATGCAGCTGATAGACCACGGATGTTGTTTGTTTTTCAGCGTTTTTGGTAACGGATGGATCGACTTCTGCGTAGGCATACCCTGCATCCATAAGGTGTTTGGTGAGGGTGTCCATGTCTTTACGAAGTTTTTCGCGGCTGAAATATTGTTTTTCCTTAAGTTCCAGTTTTTCGACAACCTTTGGGGTAGAGTCCAACAGATCCCCTTGGATATCCACGGTAGCCACCCGATAGCGCTGACCTTCCACCACGGGAACGGTCACATAAAAACCATCTTCCTTCTTTTCCACAGAAGGGGTGCCCACACGAGCGTCCATGAATCCGTTATCATGATAAAAAGCGGTCACCCGGTCCAGGTCGGTATCCAGCACTTCTCGATCCAAAACCCCCTTGTCTGAAAACCAGGAAAAGATTCCACGGGACTTGGTTTCCATCACGCCGCGAAGTTTACGGTCCGAAAAATGTTCGTTGCCCGTAAAGTCGATCTGTTTCACATAAATCTTCTTGCCTTCTTTGATGCGAAAGGTCACGACGGCCTTTCGAGGATCCTGAGGAAAATCGACGGAGGGAGTCACTTCCGCGTTGAAGAAGGCCTTTTGATGGTAAAGCTTCACGATGCGGTTGGCGTCGTCATTGACCACGTTCATGCGTAGGACCGTAAAGGGTTTTGTGGAAATAGCAGCAAGAATGTCTTTTTCTTTGATCTTGTCGTTTCCTTGAATCTTGACTTCCACGACGGAAGGCTTTTCGCGCACAACGAAGGTCACCCTCTTGCCTCTGTCCGTATCTGTCACGTCGGCGGCTACGGTTTCAAAAAAGCCCATTTTGTATATGGTCCGAATGTCTTCCTGAAGGATATCGTCGCTGAGGACATCCCCTTTTTTTGTTTTCACCTGAACCAAAACGGCGTCAGGCTCGATCCTTTCCGTACCCCGCACCGTAACGTCGGCGACCACAGCTTTGGCGAGCACATGCACGGTCACTTGTTGAGCCATCTGTTGGGCGGCTTCCACCAAATTGGCCAAATCCCCTTCTGCAAAAAGGACTCGAGTCGGAACCAGCCCTTCAGCGTCCACCAAGCGTCCATCCAGGCTTGCCTTTTCCCCCAATTGCGTCAGGCTTCCCCAGATGAGGTATCGGGCTTTCAGGCGTTTCGCCACCTCAACGGCTTGGGTTTCACTGGTCACAGGTCGGTTGCCTGTGGCACGTTGCACCTCAGGAAGAGGCACCAGCTCCACACCGAGGTTCAAAAGATTTTGCGCCACCAGTTCTTGAACGCCCGTGCTCAGGTGAGGTTGGGGCTGAGCTGTGTGAACGGCAAAGGGAGCCACGGCGACCACCACACGCTCAGGCGTGGCTGTTTGCTGTCCCTGAGCGCTCGAAGCCCACACCAGCAAAAGTCCCAAAGCATAGCCGAGCTTTTTGAGCATCGTGAACCTCCTCATGGGTGTTCGAAGAAAGCCCCTTTGCATTCTCAATAAAAAGTTTCCATGGGCCGAAGCTGCCCGTCCGAAAGCTGCAAAGTGCGGTGCATGATGGCGGCCAGTTCCTGGTTGTGAGTGACCACGACCATGGTAATACCCAACTCCTGGTTCAGGGCAACCAATAGGTCATGGAAACGCCGAGCCGTTTTCGTATCCAGGTTTCCCGTGGGCTCATCCGCAAGGAGAAGGGACGGTCCCAAGACCAAGGCCCGAGCAATGGCCACTCTTTGTTGTTCTCCTCCGGAAAGTTCCGCAGGTCTGTGAAAACGCCGATGACTCAGCTGAAGCTTGTCAAGAAGATCTTCCGCGCGTTCTCGAAGATTCTTTCTGGTAAGGCCGGCAATCAGTCCGGGCATCATCACGTTTTCCAGGGCTGTGAATTCCGGAAGCAGGTAATGGAATTGAAACACAAAGCCGATATGTCGGTTGCGAAAGGCGGCCAGCTGGTCTTCCGACCATAGGAACACGTCATTGCCACCGAAAAGAACCTTGCCGGCCGTCGGTCGATCCAAAGTGCCAAGAATGTGCAGCAGCGTGGATTTGCCCACTCCGGAAGCTCCCACCACCGCCACCATTTCCCCTCGAGAAATGGTGAGATCCACATCCCGGAAAAGTTCCACCCGTTGCGGGCCGTTGTTGAACACCTTGGAAATGCCTACGGCGTGAATCTGCAACCCCTGCGCTCGGTCATTCATAGCGCAACGCCTCCGCGGGCTGAAGCTTGGCGGCCTGTTTGGATGGGTAAAAAGTCGCTGCCAGACAAATGGCTACGGCGGCACAGGCGATGATGACCACATCCAGAGGTTCCATGAGCACAGGCAGTGTGGAAATGTAATAAACGTCCCGGGGCAGTTCAATGAACTGGTAGCGCTTGAGAAGTTCACACAGGGTAAAGCCGCCCACAAGCCCCAGAACGGTTCCGACCACACCGATGAGCAGCCCTTCGAGCACGAAGATACGTCGCACCTTGTGTGTGGTTGCTCCCATGGCCTTGAGAATGGCGATGTCTTTGGTTTTTTCCATGACCATCATGATCAGGGAACTCACGATGTTAAAGGCCGCCACCAGAATAATGAGTGTCAAGATGATAAACATCACCACCTTTTCCAGCTTGAGCGCGGAAAAGAGGTTATGGTTCATTTGCATCCAGTCTCGAACCCAGTAAGGGTAACCCAGCTTTTTTTGCAGTCGCTCGGCCACCTGCGAGGCTGCATAAATGTCCTTGACCTTGACCTCGATGCCGTTGACGGCATCCCCGATACCCAAAAGCTTTTGAGCGTCTTGCAGATGAACATAGGCCAAAGTGTTGTCGTATTCGTACATGCCGGATTTAAAGAGCCCGACCACTCGAAAGAGCTGGCTTTTGGGGACTCGACCTGCCGGTGTGGTCTGGCCCGTGGGGGAAATCAAGGTGACATAATCGTTGGTTTGAACACCTAAACGTGCGGCCAGCTCCACACCAAGAAGAATTCCGGGTAAGGGACGTTCCGAAGTGGAAACGGTTTGCCGAGGGGTTAGCAAGCTGGGAAGTGTCCCTTGAAGAAGGCTTTGTTCCAGACGTGTCACCTTGGAAGCGGTTTCCGGGTCGATCCCGCGAAGAATGGCCCCTGATATGGATTTTCCGGAATTGACCATGACCTGGGTGAGCACGAAAGGAGTGGCGGCTTCCACTCCGTCTTCATGCTGAATTTCCTGCACCAGATCCGCGTAGGATCCGAAACTGCCTTGAAAATGGCCGACAACAGCGTGAGAGGTGACTCCAAGGATTCGATCCCGCAAATCATGCTGAAACCCGTTCATGACCGCCAAAACCACAATGAGCGCCATCACGCCTACGGCCACGCCGGCTACCGAAATAAGGGTAATGAGTGAGATAAAAGCGTGCCGCCTTTTGGCCAGAAGGTAGCGGAGGCTGACAAAAAACTCAAAGTACATATCGACTCCGCTATTGCTTCTTTTCGGGGCGAAGATGAGGAAACAAAATGACGTCTCGAATGCTTGGGGAATCGGTAAAAAGCATGACCATACGATCAATGCCGATTCCTTCCCCGGCGGCCGGTGGCATGCCGTATTCCAAGGCTCGAATGTAGTCTTCATCCATCAAGTGCGCTTCCTCGTCTCCGGCTTCCCGTGCTTCCACCTGGCGCCGAAACCGTTCCCTTTGATCTCGAGGATCATTGAGTTCCGAAAAGGCGTTGGCCATTTCGCGGCCCGCGATAAAAAGCTCAAAACGATCCGTAAGATGGGGTTCTCGATCATTTTTGCGGGACAAAGGGGACACTTCAAGCGGGTAGTGGGTGATGAAAGTGGGCTGCACCAGTTTGGGTTCCACCACAAGGTCGAAGATCTTGGTCAACAACTTACCGTGGCCTTCATATTTTTCCACGGGCAGTCCAAGAGATCGGGCCGCTTCGGCGGTAGCCTCAGGATTTTCAACAGATTCAACCGAGAGCCCTCCGATTTCGATAAGAGCTTCCGAAAGTCTGTAACGGCGCCACGGGGGTGTGAGATCGATGGGGGTTCCCTGGTAGGTCAGCTGAAGGCTTCCGCCGTTTACTTGTCGAGCCACATGGGTGAACAATTCCTCGGTGAGCACCATGAGGTCTTCATAAGTGGCATAGGCTTGGTAGAATTCCAACATGGTAAATTCTGGATTATGCTGCGTGGAAATACCCTCGTTTCGAAAATTGCGGTTCAGCTCAAAGACACGCTCAAAACCGCCCACAAGAAGCCTTTTAAGGTAAAGTTCCGGAGCAATACGCAGATAGAGGTCGATGCCCAAAGCATTATGAAAGGTTTTGAAAGGCTTGGCCGTGGCTCCACCGGGAATCACCTGCATCATGGGTGTTTCCACTTCCAGGAAGCCTCGGCTGGAAAGGAATTGCCGCACCGCCTGAACAATCTGGGTTCTCTTGACGAAAGTGTCTCGGACCGAAGGGTTGACAATGAGATCCACATAACGCTGACGGTAACGGGTTTCCACATCCTTAAGCCCGTGGTACTTTTCGGGAAGTGGCCGAAGATTTTTGGTGAGAAGCACCACTTCCTGAGCCAGCAGGGTCAGTTCCTGGGTTTTGGTGCGAAAGAGGGTGCCTCGAACGCGAATGATGTCCCCTAGATCGAATTTCTTGACCAGGGCATAGGCTTCCTTGCCCAGGGTGTTTTGCTGGCAGTAAACCTGAATGCGGCCGGATCCGTCCTGAATGTGCATGAAAATGGATCGGCCGAAAGAACGAAGAGCCATAATACGGCCGGCCACAAGAAAAGATGATGGGGGTTGGGTTTCCAGTTCTTCTTGGCTTTTGTGGGCATAATCATTGACGATGAAGCCAATGGCATGATCGACGGCATATCCGTTTGGGTAAAGGCAGATGCCTTCCCGTTCCATTTCTTCCGCTTTCGCAAGACGCTCCCGCAGTACCTGACTGAGTTCCTCCATGGAGACCGTTTTCCTTTCCCCCTTGAGCGATAAACGGCCGCTCAAGCGGCCGAAAAATGCGGGTGAACCGTAGATGATTTACACCGTTGCGTCAAGCACGGACCGTGCCGAGGCCGCAAGAAGAGAGCCTATTTGCGGGTTTTGTGTTTCATGAGAGCTGAAATACTGAAAGCTCCGATGAGGACACTGAGGATCAGCAAGGCCCAATCACCTTGCTGCCATAGACGCTGCACACCCAGCACGAAAAGGATGACGCCACCTCCCAAACACATCCATGCGGTATTTCGATTCATGGCCCCCTCCCTGACGAATCTTGCGGCCTCCTGAAAGGCGCTTTTTCCACCATCCACGTTATGTACCTGTATCGATTTTTCAAAGCCATGGCAAAGAAAAAGGAATCGTAAGGCTTTGGCCCGCCATTTCTGCGGGCGGGACGCCAGAGCCTCCCATGGAGAACTTCATTCTCACACACGCTGCTACGAACGTGTCCGAAAATTCAAAAGCATTGGTGCGGCGAGTTCCTTTTCTGCGTAGGGGCGACCCGGCGCGTCGTCCCCACAAGGCGGCTCTTGCCATACCAATCAAGGAGGCGAGGCGATGCCTAGCTCCTACAGCTTGGCGAGGAATGGCTCATTCCGAAAATTTTAAGACACGCCTTAGAAGGGTATCAGACAAGGTTTCAGACTTGCTTTGAGGCGCTCTATGGTCGACTCGCAATACTATTGACACCATCGGGGCTTTACGTAAAGTAGGGCGCACCGAAACTTCAGGCCTCGGCATGCCGGCGGCCTGAGAGCACACATGGGCGCCTGTAGCTCAGGAGGACAGAGCAGCGGACTTCTAATCCGCGGGTCGGGGGTTCGAATCCTCCCAGGCGCGCCAATCACCCTCCTACGCAGAGGAAAAATTTACCTTCGGTGTGTACATTTCGACAGCGTGGAAGCCCAGTCCAAAAAAGGTGCCTCTTCAGAAGTCCAGCGCTTTTCGCTCTTAAGTAGACGGCACATATCTTGCTAAAAACTGGCTTTGTAGGAAACGGTGAGTGCCTGGTATTGGATGAAAAGAAATCAGCTTGTCATATTTGAGGGGAAGAGCATGAGCTGGCGGTTTCATGTAACTGCTTGACTGCGTTCAAAATTAAATCAGATGGGCGTCGCTAAAAGGGCACTGAAAAAAGATTTAAGTTTTTTACATGATACGCCGAAAAAAAATAGAGTTCTATGGCGTAGAGAGTGTCACCAAGCACAATGGGCAGCTGGCCCAAGATTGTTAAATAGTTGTATGGTTTTTGAGGGCAGAGCCTCATGGCGATTCGTCTCGTGATGAATGAGAAAACACAAGGAGGACAAAATTATGAAAGGGCGCAGGAGACTATCTGAACTTTGGAGCGCGGTTCTAGTGGTTTTAGCAACGACTATGTTAGGGACAGCACTTCTTTTTGCAGCAGACTATAAGCAGTGTGTGACCGTGGATGTTGTCGGCAAACCATCTAACAAATACAGCAATGGCCAAGATAATGTGTATGTTGACTCCAAAATGTATTATTTTTCGACAGGAGACTCATTTAAGATAAGCGTTACAAATACTGGTAAGTGCCCAGTCAAAAATAAGCTTTATGTTACAGTCAATGTGCCCAAGGACGCCAATACGTATTACCATTATCTTGATGTTAATAGTACAGCTTTCGGGAAGACCATTAATCTGGCTACGCAAAAAAAAGAGCTTCTTAAAGATTCCCAGAAAGGGACTGTTGATTTGTGGTCTTTTCCTATTGATCAGAATCTTAAATTTCAGGGCCCCATTTTCTTTAGAGCTTATCTCACGGCCGATAATGGAACGGCTTACGGTTTTGATTCCAAAATGGTATATATAAATGATAATATGACTCTTCCGTAAAGAAAACTAAACAAACGGCTGTGTGCTTGTGCTAATTTAAGCCGAGCTGCTCACGGCTAAATAGGTATATGTATGCCTAGATAGTGAAAATCATTCTTGAACATTAGTGGTCGGCAATGAAAGAAGAGGCCGCACACGGACTAGATGTGTGGCCTTTGTTATTTTTAAGTGCCTATTAGTGTCAGCCCTGAAGCGATGTAACTGTTTTGCATGAGTTGCATATATTCGCACCATAACCAAATCTCAATATACTTGTATGGCGTCACTCAAGAGAGTTAAGCCATTTAAGTATAGTGTGTTAAGGGGTTTCAAATCCACTTCCTTTAAGATCAAATTCTCTATTATGTCAAAACAACCACATCCTGCAGGCTCGCCATGGAGGTATAGGAATTTTCGATCCAGTGTCCTAGAATTCCAGCTGTATTTCCTATTTGTCCATCTAGAGTTGCTGTCGTAGAAACAGCAAGAATTGAAAAAATTCCATCTGAAAACGCAAGACAGAGAATCTCGAGGAGGAAATGGATGACGGGGCGGTACGAGGCCATGTGGGAGAGGTTGAATCTGGATCTGGACGCTCATGCGTCGCTGCTGGAAGTTTTAGGGAAATTTTACGGGGATATCTACCTGAACCAGCAGGGACGACTTCGGGGCATGGAGTATTTGGATTTTGTCCTGTCCGAGATTCACGGGCTGCGTATTCAAGAACTGCAGGAAGCCCGCGCTCAGGGACGAAAGGTTATCGGGACCTTTTGTGTTTTTGTTCCTGAAGAAATCGTGTGGGCGGCCGATGCTATTCAGGTGGGGCTTTGTGCCGGAGCGGAAGCCGGCACGGAAGCTGCCGAAAAGATTCTTCCCCGTAACACGTGCGCTCTTATCAAATCTTTTGTGGGGTTCAAACTGTCGCGCCTGTGTCCTTTCATTGAATCGTGCGACATGGTGGTGGGAGAAACAACGTGTGACGGCAAGAAAAAAGCTTATGAAATTTTTTCAGATTATGCGCCGGTCTACGTGATGGAAATTCCTCAGATGAAGTGCGCGGCGGACAGATCGTTATGGAAAGAAGAGGTTTTGCGCTTCAAGCAAGCCGTGGAGAACTTGACTGGCGTTACGATCACGGCGGAAAGATTGCGGAAAGCCATTGAGCTTATCAATCGGCGTCGTAGGGTGCTTCAGCGGCTGAATCAGCTCCGGGCCGCCAAGCCTGTACCTATTTCGGGGCGTGATGTGCTGCTCATTAACCAAGTGAGTTTTTACGATGACCCGGAACGGTTTATCCAGAAGATCGAAGAGCTTTGTAACGAATTGGAAGAAAAAGTTCAGCGCGGTGAAGGTGTGGCGGACGGCGCCGTGCGGGTCATGCTTTCCGGTTGCCCCATGGCCATCCCCAACTGGAAGCTTCCCTATATCATCGAATCCTCCGGAGCCGTGGTGGTGGGTGAAGAATCCTGTATCGGGACTCGAAACACTCGGGATTTGGTGGAGGAATCGGGAACGACGCTTGAAGAACTGCTGAACGCTCTGGTGGACCGCTACATGAAAATCGATTGCGCCTGTTTTACACCCAATACGGAGCGGTTGGACCATATCGTGGATATGGCGCGGCAGTTGGACGTGAAGGGTGTCATTCATTACGGCCTATCTTTTTGTCAGCCTTATGCCATGGAAAGCTTCAAGGTGGAAAAAGCTCTTAGCAAAGCCGGGATCCCCATGCTGGCCATTGAAACGGATTACAGCATGGAGGATGTGGAGCAGCTGAAGACAAGGGTGGAAGCTTTTGTGGAGATGATTCGGTGATGACACCGTTTGAGAAGGCATGACGATGGGTCGGGTAAGGACCCCTACAATAGTGGCGGGCGAGTCTTGTTCATAAGGAAGCTTCTGACGCTTCGATGGATAGAAGAGTTTTATAAACGCGGCACGAAGTAAGAATATTTCGGACACAAGGCTGACGGCGGGGGTGTTTTTGTGGTCTTGGAACCGGTAAGTTCGGTTATTGGCTTCGATGAGGAAGGGGCGGACACGCCGGTCCGCCCCTACAGGCAAGCGCGGAGATCTGCGCCTACGGGCGGACACACCGGTCCGCCCCTACAGGCTAACACACCGGTCCGGTCCGCCACGGGGCTGATGATGGGGTAGGGATGTGGCCTTACTTCAATAGGCTTTGCTTGGTTCCACGATTGTGTTCCGGGCGGTCCCTGCTGGTGAGGGCAGAAAGGTCTTGAGGTCGAGGGTGGCAGGGCAGCGCCTTTTTCTTCCTACCTTGATGCTGTAGTGAATGCCTCGGGAAGGAATGTTTGTTGCTATGCACATGCGGGTTGTCGGAATCGATGTGGGAAGCCGCTCCATTGAGCGGGTTCTTTTGGATGCAAAGTCCGGAACGTGGACCTGGGAAAGAACCCTAACGACCTTTGATCCGGTGTCCCAATGCCGCAGATTGCTGGCCGACGTCGATGGATGTCCCGTGGTGGCCACGGGATATGGCCGGCGGCTGGTGTCGGAACATTTTCCCAATCTCTCCGTTCAGACCGTCACCGAAATCCAGGCCTATGCGCGTGGGGCCCACTATCTGTATCCGGAAGTCCGAACCGTTTTGGATATCGGAGGCCAGGACACCAAGGTCATTTCCCTGTCTTCCAAAGGTGGGGTCCTGAAGTTTGAAATGAACGACCGATGCGCCGCAGGAACTGGAAAGTTTCTCGAATTCATGGCCACGTCTCTTCAGGTTCCCTTGGAAGTCTTTGGTGATTTTGCTCTTGAGGCGGACAAACAGGTGGAAATCAACAGCATGTGCACTGTATTTGCCGAATCCGAAACGACGTCTTTGATGGCCCGGGGTGAAAAACCTCAAAACATTGCTATGGCGCTTCATCGTGCTGTGGTCAAACGCACCTTGGCCATGCTGAGGCGCGTGGGAGGAGACCCACCCGTGCTTTTTGCCGGAGGCGTCGCCCATAATCGGTGCATGGCCCACCTTTTGAGCGAGGCTCTAAGCGGCGGATTGATCGTGGCTCAAAACCCTGATGTTATCGGCGCTCTAGGGGCCGCGCTGACGGCATCTTGGGCGTGACTTCATACCGTCATGGACCGCCGCTGCCTCAGACATTTTGCTTGCCTGCTCCTCAGCCTTCTTGACGCAGCAAACCGGCAGAAGTAAAAATACACGCTATCAACTGAGCGGATTTAAAAAGGGAATACCCATGCCCCAGGGTTTGCAACAGGGACTCACACCTGAACTTTATAAGACGATCATAGCCATCGTGGACGACCGGGTGCGTGAAATCCGGGTTGCCCGCGAGGAGTTTGAAGATCTCAAGCAGGTGATCCGGGAACTGGCCCAGGCTCAAGCCCGTACCGATCACTGCCTCCATCGGCTTGCTGAAAAAGTCGAAGAACTAGCAGAAGCCCAGAAACGCACGGAAGCCCGGGTTGAGGAGCTTGCGGAGGCTCAGAAACGCACGGAAGCACGTGTCGAAGAACTGGCGGAAGCCCAGAAACGCACGGAAGCTCGAGTGGAAGAGTTGGCCGAGGCCCAGAAGCGGACTGAAGCCCGGATTGAAGAGCTTGCGGAGGCTCAGAAGAAGACGGAAATCAAGCTGGCCGCACTGACCGACGAACATCTAAAAACCAGGGAAATGGTGGGGGGCTTGTCCCACACGGTGGGGTATCGGCTGGAAGATGAAGCCATCTGGGCCCTACCGCACCTTTTGAACCGCGATTTTGGAATGAAGATCGAAGCTCCGCTGGTGAGGACCTTTCTGGAGGCGGCCCGCAATCACTATGTGGAAGTCAATATCTGGGGCTACGGCGTTATGGACGGCCGGCGCATGGCCATCCTTGGAGAAGCCAAGACCCAGCTCAAGAAGCGTGATGTGGACGAGTTCCTTAAAACCATGGCGGAGGTTCGGGAGATTTCGAGAATGGAAATCTTTCCGATTCTCGTAACCTACCAGGCGTCTCCTAAAGTCAAACAAGCTGCCGAAGAAAAGGGAATCAAGATTTACCTTTCCTACGAATTGCGCCTTCCTCAATAATCCATAAAACGAGCCCGAGGGGCAAGACGCTCCCTCAAGCCATCAAGATCCCTTCGTGGTCCTGTTTTGCCGATAACATTCTTGTGTTTTCATCGAAACTTCCTATTTGCCCTTCACTTGTAAACCGTTTACACCTTTCGCGAATTCCAAAAGCCATCGTTTCCTGTTGTTAAAAAAGCCGAACACAGCGGCAGCCTCACGTCACGGCAAGCAAGGAGGATAACCCATGGAAGCCCTGACACCGCGGAAACTTCAAGACGACGTTCGCCAGTATCTGAACCAGTTTGATTTGAATCTTTGTCTTACCTGCGGCACCTGTACCAACGGGTGTCCCATCACCGGCAATCCGAGCATGGAGGGATGGGACACCCGCAAGGTGATTCGCATGTTAGCGTTGGGGCTTTTGGACGAAGTGGTCCATTCCAAGTTCCCATGGATTTGCACCGGCTGCGGCCGCTGTGCCCATGCATGTCCCATGGGTATTGATATCGTGGCCATTCTAGCCCACATGAAGCATCTTCGGCCTAGAGACCAGGTGCCCGGCATTCTGCATAAGGGTGTGGAAAACGTGTTGGCTACCGGCAACAATATGGCCATTCCCAAAGAGGACTATTTCTTTTTGATGGCGGATTTGGGGGCGGAACTGGCTGCCGAAGAATGCCCCGGTTTTTATGTACCCGTGGACAAACAGGGCGCGGATACCCTCTTTTTCCCCAACAGCAAAGAAGTCTTTAGCGACAACGAAGACATGAAATGGTGGTGGAAAATCTTTTACGCCGCCAAGGAAAACTGGACCATACCCTCCGAGAACTGGGAAGCGGTGGACTGGGGTCTTTTTACAGGAAACTATGAAGCCACCAAGATTCTTGCCAAACGAAAAATCGAACACATGAAACGTCTGGGCGTGAAGCGCATGATAATGCCCGATTGCGGCGGAGGATCCTACGGATGCCGTAAAGGGCTCAAAGTGTGCTCCATGGAAGATCCGAGCAATCGCGTGGATTACATTTACCTTTATGATTATTTGAAAGAAATAATCGAGACGGGTCGAATCCGTTTGGACAAGAGCCGTAACGCCGGAAAGATTTTCACTTGGCACGACTCATGTAAACACGGTCGAGAACTGGAACGTAACTTCGGCAAAGGCTATTACGAAGAACCTCGCTGGATCATTCAACAGTGCGTGGACCAGTTTGTGGATATGGAACCCAATCGAAGCGGCAATTATTGCTGTGGAGCCGGCGGAGGCAATTGGCCCATGCCCTATGAGGAAGATTCCGCCTGGCATGGACGCTACAAGGTGCGCCAGATCAAAAACAGCGGAGCGAACGTGGTCGTCGTAGGGTGTTCCAACTGTCGGGATCAAATGATGAGAAGACTTCCGAAGTTTTATCCTGAGGATGCCAAATACGAAGTCAAATACATTTGGCAGCTAGTGGCCGAAACCTTGGTGCTGGAACCCTGGAGCGATGAAGAAGTGGCTCGGGCTGAAGAAGAAGCCAAGGCCCAATGGGAACGGCTTGGCGTGGATGTGGGGATGGAGGAAGAAGAGTAGCCCCTCGACGGTAATCTTTAGCGTGGACGGCCCGCATGGTACCCCGGCCATGAACGGAACGCGGAACGGCTCCTCCGTGTTCTCTCCCCTGACCGGGCCGTCCACAGTCGCTTCATCGAACATCTTCATTGAAAGAACTCATTGAGCAAGAGCCAATTCACGGAGCTGCCATCGGAATTTTCCATCCCATTTGTTCTTTTTCTTCGGCATTTCCTATTTGTGATTCATCGGCAAAAAAGGTTTCATCTTTTTGAGTTCATGAGAATACCAAAGGAATCTCATGGAGGGACATCATGATTCGACGGAAGGGTTTGTTTGTGCTTAGGGTGGTGGTGTTTACGGCCTGTGTGTTAGGGATGCGCGTTACGGCCCATGCCGATGCCTATGAGGCGTTCAAGGGATTGGAAGGAACCCTTAGAATTTCAGGTGGAACGGCGCACATTCCCGTCATGCAGGCACTGGCGCAGGAAATCATGACCCGATATCCTTCCATACGCATCAGCATTGCCGGGGGAGGTTCCGGCGTCGGCATCAAGCAGGTCGGAGAAGGGTTGGTGGATATCGGCAATTCCGGGCGCAAGCCGACGGTTGAAGAAATCGCCACCTACGGTTTGAAACTGCACCGCTGGGCTGTGGATGGCGTAGCAGCTGTGGTGCATCCCAAGAACCCCGTCAAGGCTCTCACATTCCAGCAGTTACAGGACATTTTTTCCGGAAAGATCATGAACTGGAAGGAAGTTGGAGGGCCCGATCAGGCCATTCACGTGGTCACTCGAGATGAGGCCAGTGGAACGCGGGAAGTGTTCTGGGAAAAGGCCCTTCAGAAGGGTGTCATTCGAAAGGATGCGGATGTGGTGCCATCCAATGGTGCCATGAAAACGGCTGTGGCGACGGATCCAGCCGCCATTGGGTATATGTCGGTGGGATACGTGGATGAGACGGTACGGGCGCTTGCCCTGGACGGTGTGAAAGCCAGCGTGGAAACTGTGCTTTCTGGTAAATACCCCGTGGCTCGAGGTCTCTACAGCAACACCAAGGGGGAACCATCGCCTTTGGCCAAAGCCTTTCTTGAGCTCCTTTTCGCTCCCGAGGGGCAAGCGGTGATCACAGCCAAAGGATACATTCCCGTTGCCAAATGACACGCCGTGAGCGTTGGATGCGAATTGTCCTGACGGCGGCCACTCTGGCCGCCGCCGCCCTTCCATTAGCCATATTGGGCTTTATGGCCTTGTTGGCTCTGCCCCTATACACTTCATTTCCCTTCACGGATCTTCTGACTGGCAATTGGGACCCCAGGCATGGGACTTATGGAATCTTTCCCATGATGGTGACAAGCTTTACTCTAGCAATTTCAACCCTGGCCGTGGCCTTTCCGGTCAGTTTAGGGTGTGCCGGCTTGATTTCCGGCCTGGCGCCGCCCGTCATAGCGGGTCTTCTTAAGCGTCTGGTGCAGGTCATGACGGGTTTTCCCACCGTCGTTTACGGTTTCGTGGGCGTGTTTGTGCTGGTTCCTGCCGTTCGTGAGGTTTTTCAACAAGGTTCCGGTCGATGTCTTTTGAGCGCACTTATTCCCCTTTCCCTCATGATCACTCCCACTATGACTCTCTTTTTTGTCGATGCTTTTGCCGCCGTTCCCCGGCAAATGCTTTTGGGGGCGGCGGCTTTGGGGGCCGATCCTGTGCAGCGTTTTGTGCTGGTGGTGGTTCCATCTGCCGGAAAAGGCCTAGCGGCCGGCATGGTTCTCTCCTTCGGCCGGGCTTTGGGGGATACCCTCATCGCCTTGATGCTTGCGGGAAACGCAGCCCAGGTGCCTTCCGGTTTCTTGGAATCGGCAAGAACCCTCACCGCCCATATTGCCCTTGTGATCGCTGCGGACTTTCACAGCTTGGAATTTGCCTCCATTTTTCTATGTGGCATGGTGCTCTATATCTTGACGAGCTGCGCAGCCTTGTGGTCCTGGAAAATGCGCGCTTCCTTTGGACAGGGTATGTCATGAAACCGTTTTGGGCATCGCTGGTTCGTGGCTTTTGCTGGATCAGTGGATTGTGGCTTTTTTTCGGAGCCATCGTGGTGATTGGTTACGTGGCGTGGCGAGGGATTCCCCACTTGACCCCGACATTGCTTTTTGGAACCGTTTCCCCTTGGGAGGCTATCTTGAACCGCGTGCCCGTTATCAACGGCTTATGGCCGGCAACCGTGGGGACTCTTTCTCTAGTCCTAGGAGCCGTGGGTCTGGCGGCTCCTTTGGGTTTGGCCGCAGGGATTTATCTGGCCGAGTTTTCCCGTGGCCGAATCAAAGAGATCTTGACTGTCTTTTTCGACGTGCTTGCGGGTGTTCCGTCTGTGCTGGTCGGGCTTTTCGGCTTCAGTCTTTCCCTGATTCTCCACAAAACCCTTTCGCCGCGCTTTGGCCCTTGTCTCTTGGTGGCTGTCTTCTCGCTCATGATCTTGGTGCTTCCGTACGTCATTCGAGCCACCCAGACAGCCCTTGAGGCTGTCGCACCGCATGCGCGCCTTGTGGCCCTAAGCCTGGGGGCCGATCGCATCCAGAATCTTTTGTGGGTGCTTGTTCCTTCCAGCCTGCGGGGCATCGCCAGCGGTCTTCTTTTGGCCATAGGCCGATGCGCCGAGGATACCGCTGTGATTCTGCTCACGGGTGTTGTGATATCCGCCGGTGTCCCTCGCTCCCCGCTGGATCCTTTTGAAGCCCTTCCTTTTTACATTTTTTACGTATCCACTCAGTATGCATCCCAAGAAGAACTGAATCGGGGATTTGGGGCGGCATTGATCCTGCTGGGAGTCAGCGTGAGCTTGTTTACCCTGGCCTATACGATTCGACGGCTCGTAGGCCATTGGGCTCTTTACCGAGCATGAGGTGAAATGGATTCCATCGTCAAGATTCGCGTGGAAGACCTGAACTTTCGCTACGGTTCTCGAACGGTGCTGCGTCATGTGAACACCGTTTTTTACGAACACGCGCTCATAGCCGTTGTGGGGCCGTCGGGTTGCGGAAAGAGTACTTTTCTCATGACTCTTAACCGTTTATGGGAAGAGATTCCCAGCGCTCACGCTGAAGGACGTGTTTGGATTCGCTTGGACGGCCGGGAACAACTGGTTTCCGCGCCATCCTTTTCTGTCACAGAGCTTCGAAGAAAGATCGGCATGGTTTTTCAGACCCCTAACCCTCTGCCCATGAGCATTTACAAGAATGTGGCTTTCCCTCTGAAAATCATGGGCGAGAAAGAAAAGCACACTGAGGCCGACAGGGTGGAAAACGCATTGCGCCTAGCTTTCTTGTGGAACGAAGTGAAAGACCGCCTTCACGAAGACGCCCGCCGCCTTTCCGGCGGACAACAGCAACGGTTATGCATCGCTCGAGCGCTTGCGGCCCAGCCGGAAGTTCTTCTCTTGGATGAGCCGACTTCCTCTTTGGACGGGCGGGCCGCAGCCATCATCGAAGAACTCCTGGTAAGCCTCAAGGGACGATGCACGCTGATTGTTGTGTCCCATTACCTGGAACAGGTTCGTCGAGTGGCGGATCATGTGTATGAAGTGAAGGAGGAAACGTTACGACCTCTTTCCTGAGCAGTTTGTCCGAGAAGTCGCAACAGCAAGGTCTCGAACAAGCGCCTAAAGCCTTTATCGGGGCTGCCAGGAGCGGTACGCGAAGGCAGCAAAGCTGAGGCCGTGACGGTGGGTCGATCCCTAGACCTTGGTTTCGGATTTTGCGGAACGCCAGAACTCCTTGCTGTGATCTTCCGCCAGAACACGTTCGTCACCTTGCCGCACGGTGACGCCCATGGCGTCCAGATGTTCCAAAAGGGCCGTCGCTCTATTTCGACCATAACCCAACACCGTCGAGCAGTCGCTCAAGCGTATGGCACCTCTGGCGCGAATCCATGAACAGACTCGACTTTGCGCCTCCATAAAGGCTTCTCGAGTCATATAGCGGCCGTCACGCAATCGAATCAAAAGCTTTTGGGCTGCAAGATAATCCAACATTCTTTGAATCTCTGAACGATCAAATCGTTCCTGCGTCATATCCGCAATGGTTCCTGCCGCAAAGCTGCTGAGTCCTTCGCGGCGCACAAGATTGAAAATGGCGTCCATTATTTCCTGTTGGCGTGGAGACCACCGGCGTACTCGGTGAGGAAGCCGATACCCGCCTTCACCCCGCTCGATAAGGTTCCGGTCGCACAGGTCCAAAAGAAGGTGTCGCGTCAAGTCCGGGTCCAGTTTCATATCCACGCGGGCGCGCAATTCTTCCGCCGGCACCCATTCCTTCAGGGGATCTGAAGAGAGAATATCCACGAGAGCCTCGTGAAATTTTCGACGCAAAGCCGTGTAATCCTTTTTTGTAACGTAGCGACGATCCCCGATGTTTACCAGCTGATCCTCTTGAACCCAACGGTCCAAAACCTGCGCGGTGTCATTGAAGCGAAACCCTATGGCCAAAGCCGTTCGAGAAGCTGAAAGAGGGGTGTAAGGATTTCGCAAAAAAAGGTGTTCCAGCGCTTTTTCCAGGTCCCTGCGTTCAAGGCATTGTAGGTATGGGAGCATGCGGGACGCTTTGGCGCCTCGAAGTTTTTCCTTCGTAGGCTCCAAAATGCGACCTCCACCGGCAACGGTATAGTCATCAAGAAAGGTGAGGACGAAACGGTCTCCGGCCAGGCATGGAAGAGGACGCTCCAGCCGAATTTGAGCGATCACGGTGCTGCCGGGAAGAACGGAGGCCGTTTCCAGGAAGATCACTCTTCCTTGCACGCACGCCGTTCCCATATGCAGGCGAATCTTTTGCTGATGGACAAGCCCTCGAGGAGCCTGGGGAAGCAGGTGAAGGACCACGTTCACATATGGAACACAATCAACCGTTCCAGGCTGTGCCAGAAGCATGCCTGGTGAGACCTCATCCAGGCTGACAGAATGGAGATTGACACCCACACGTTGCCCCGCACAAGCTTCCTGGACCTTGACATGATGCCACTCCAGGGAGCGAGCCCGTGTGAGCTTGCCTGAAGGAAGAAGGGTGAGCGGATCGTTTTCCCGAAGCACGCCGGAGATAAGGGTGCCACTCACCACCGTGCCATGACCGGCCACGTTGCGAACACGATCAATCCAAAGTCGACAGGGCCCAGTGGCATCGGCTTCTTTGAGTTTTTGGCCTAAATGCTCCAGCTCGTTTAAAATCTGCGCGATTCCTCGACCGTCCACGGCCGAAAAAGGAATGATTGGACAGTGGTGAAGAAACGTCCCCGCGACCAGTTCTTCGATCTCGAGGCGAGCGTACTCCAGAGTCTCTTCATCCACACGATCTGACTTGGAAAGAACCACCATGCCGGCTCGGGCTCCAAGCAACTGCAAAATATCCAAATGGTCTTTGGTTTGAGCCATAACGCCGTCGTCAGCCGCCACCACAAGCACAGCTCCTTCGACGCAGCTCAAGCCTCGAACCGCATTGCGTAGATAGTCCTTGTGACCCGGCACATCCATGAGCGACAGGAGCACACCGGACGGAAGCCGAAGGGGAGCCACACCTGGTTCGATGCTGAGACCGCGCTTTTTTTCCTCGGGCATCCGGTCTGTATCAACGCCTGTTAAAAGGCGTACCAGAGTCGTCTTCCCGTGGTCGACGTGGCCTGCGGTACCGATCGTGACGGTCCTTGTCATGTCAGCAATCACCTTTGTGAAGGCTCCTTCCTTGTGCATCGGCTACAGTGACCAGTTCTTCAAACTTTTTGACTGCGTCCGGCAGCCAGCGACGCATGAGCACGTTTTTTTCTAATCCCGAGGCAGCCCGATAAGCTTCATAGGCAGGATGGTGCGGTGTTGGGACAGGCGTCTGCATGAGGTTTGGATAATCGTAAACGGATGGATCCAAGACCTGTTCAATAAGTGGTCTCGTGGCGGAGAACATGGGTTCTGTCCAGCCGATTCTCCGGCAGCATTCAAAGCGGGCCTGATCCGAGAAATAAAAGTACGCGTTAAGAAGATTAGACAAATCTTCCGGTGGCTGCGATTCGAGCTCGTAACCATAGCCGAGGCCCAAAGCGCCCATGAGAAAGTCGTAAAGGGCGAGCTTGCTTCGTGCTGTCTCCCGGCAGAAAAAGAGTAGAGCGGTATCAGGAAGGTCCTTCCAGCTTGTACCGGCATTGAGACGCACTGTTTCGCCGAAGGTACTTCGCCAGAGCCGAAAGGCACGCTCCGCCGCTTTTCGATGCACCCAAGAACTAATGCTGACAATGATGCCCATCATGCGGCTCCTTCGCTTCGGTGTTCTTGGCAACTATAAAAGGCTATTCTATCGAGGGGAAAATAGGACCGATCCTTCTGATCCCCTCGGTCATTTCTGTAAAACAGCGCGCCAGTTGCGGGCCCATGGAAGCCGAATTGTGCACCATACTGATCCGCTCTGGATTTTCCCCGAGTTCTTCCAGAATCTGCCGTGCTCGTGCCACCCGCTTTGCAGCCTTGAGGTTTCCGCTGACGTAATGGCATTCTCCAGGAAGACAACCGGAAACCAACACCCCATCCACTCCAGCTTCCAACGTTTTGAGAAGGTGGTGCACATCGACGCGTCCGGTGCAGGGAACGAGCACGATGCGAATGTTGGGTGGATAGCTAAGCCGCATGGCTCCCGCCAGATCCGCCGCTGCATAGGAACACCACTGACAACAAAAGCACACGATCACGGGCTCGAATGGCTGACCGTGAAAGGTCTCTTGGTCGATGCCCGGGAAAGAAGCAGCCAGATCCATCAAAACCTCCGTAGAGCTGCGAATCACAAATGGCAGCGCTTCGCGGTGATCTTCAGATGGAGGGGGCAAGGGGAATCGAACCTCCTCCCGGCTTATGAGGCCGAGCCAACGGGTTTGCAGCCCGCGGGGCGCCCAGCGCCGTTGCCCCCTTTCAAGCCCTTGCCAGGTGGACGGGCTAAAGTCATGCAGTGTTGTTTCGTGGGGAATGAAGAGAAGAAATGAAAGGGCGCATCTTCCAGACCGGCCCACTGCCTACCTGGCACGGGTATGTGTTAAAACACCACGTCAGGTAAAGCCCAAAAGACGCACCATGAAGGACTCCTCGTTTCTCATTAAGCAACGAACTCTATATAGCCGGCTTCAAGCGATAAGTCACATAGGAAATACTAATAAATTGGCCGCGTACCATTGATCAAAGTCTTTCCTAAGGAAAACAGGCTGGATTTAGGGGCTGTTTTGCGTGATAAGGCGGCGGACGACATTTGGCATGAGTCGAAAAGATCGCCGCCGCACGCGGAAGGGAAGGGACGTTCAGGAATCAGTGATAGTCGTGGGTCCCCAAAATGACCGGTAGGCCTGTCTTAGCCTGAAGGATTTCCGCCATCTCTTGCGCCGACGTGTAGGGGCAGCTGGGTTTGGCGTTCACAAGACAAGAACTGAGGTAGATGGCATCCGGCTTGATTTCCGAAAGCTTCATGGCCATGCCCACATTGGCGGCGAGGGAGCGCCCTGGACATTCGCACTTCATAAAGGCCGTCACCTGAACCGGTTCGTCGAATTTTCCTTCTCCCAAAGCGGCTGCCTTGAAGCACCTCCATTCGCCGGGGCATCCGTACCCGTCTTCCATGTAAGCGCCACAGCCCACCACGGTGACCTTTTTCATGGCTTTTCTCCTTTTTTGCGTTAAGCGGCTCTACCTTGCTTAATGCATCATGTCCAAGATCCCTTCCCCATGTAAGAAAGCAAGACATTACATTCGCTATGTTTACACACCATGCATTGTGTTGAGTAGCTTATTTCACAAATGGTGGATTAAGGCAAGATCTTCTTGCCTTTCCGCGCTTGATTTAGAGGCCTTGACGACCCAACCCATCTTTGGTAACCAAAGCCGTCCTGTTCCAACAAAACGACCGGTCCTTGAAAAGCCCGGAATTTTAGAGTTCACGCCCTGACGAATAGGGACATGCTTCGTTTTATCCATAATCCCTTTTTTTGCTGATAGAACCAGGGCCACGAAGGCTCCTTTTGGCGCAGTCGTGTTGCTTGCGAGCTCAAGCGGCACGGGGTGGTTTGACTCTGTTTTCCATGAGGAGGAAGGTATGAGCAAAAGGGGCGTGCGTGAGTTTTTGTCTGTGGCGGTGGCTTTGACGTTATGCGTGGCTTTGGGGCCGGCGGGCTTGAATGCGGCCGAAACAATGGAGCCCGTGGTGGTGACGGCCTCCAAACTGCCTCGCACGGCGGGTAATGTGACCCAGAAAGTGGACATGTTGGATTCTCAGGATTTGTCGGTCATTGTTTCGGGACACCGAAACATTGCGGACTATCTCATGTACCAGCCGGGAATTTTCACCAGTGTGCTTTCTCGAAACGATGCCAATTGGGGGTCCGTGGGAGGTCTTTCTCAAAAATATAACACCTACATGCTGGAAGGGCTTCCTATTGATGTTTTCGTGGAACCTCAGGCCCTGGAAATTTTGACCTTTGATCGTGTCGAAGTTCAACGTGGGCCCGCCGCCGTTCTTTATCCTAATTATCTTGGAATGGATTTTGCCGGGAATCAAAGTCCCCTTACTGGCACAACCAACATTTTGTTAAAGGAGCGTTTCTCAAGACCGGAAACCTTTATCGATACTTCTTATGGTTCTTACGCAACCTTTGGGGGGCGGATTCTGCATCAGCAACCTGTCGGAAATGTTCATTTCTTCCTGGGCGCCAGTGTTGAAAATTCCGATTACACCAATTACGGTACCAAAGATTCCTGGCTTAACATGATCGATGATCCCGAGTACCAAAAGACCAAGTTTTATGGCAGGACCACATGGTTTATTAACGGGAACGAAAAACACAAAGCATCCGTTTTTGTGAACCACACCAATCACCAAGGGGATGCGGGTCGTCCCAACAGAGGGTTTGATCATGAGTACTGGACGATCCATTCCGCCTATCAACTGCCGCTGAGCGACGCCTTGACCCTTTCGGCCAAGCTGGGTTATCGCAACTACGACCGTTCTTGGGAAGAGGACAATTATCCGACAAGTCTTTCCCTTCGAGAAAAAGGGGGGGTGCGTCAGGAGATCGTTCCCGGAGATCTTTCTGTGGCTTTTGAACATTGGCAAGGCAGCTTGCTGACGGTAGGTACGGATTTTCAAACAGCCTCTTACAAAACTTACACAGATTCAGGGGTTCGTTCGGTCACCAACGATGCCGATGCGGTCCAATACGGCTTATACGCTCAGGAAGAATTGGTTTGGGACCGTACCGTGTTTCGATTGGGAGGTCGTTACGCCTATACAAAACATGAAGTGGACCTTCTGGGAGGCAAATCTCCGGAGGATGATTCGGCATCCTGGGACAAGTGGCTTTGGAGCGCGGGCGTACGCCATGCCTTTTGGGAGGATTTCGCCGTGTACGCCAATGTGGGAACCAGCTTTGTGGCCCCTTCCATTCATTCCGTAGGCGGCACGTTGCGTTCTTCAGATCGGGGTGTGCCCGGAAAAGACGGGCGGTTGCCTAATCCCGACCTGAAACCTGAATCGGGAGTGGGATTGGATCTGGGAGCGGACTGGAAACCCTGGAAAAACCTCGGCTTTGGTGTGCGAGGTTTCTATAATAAGGTCAATGACCAGATCGTGCAGGTGGTCGTCAGTCAAAAACCGTCTCAGGCTCAGGACATCAACGCAGGAGATACCACGTCCAAGGGCTTTGAACTGGAAGCCCACTACAGGCCTGTTTCTTGGATGCGCTGCTTTGCCAATTACACCTATACGGACACAGAAATTGAAAACAAAAAGGATCCGGATATGGACGGCGCTGAAGTCCCGTTCGTTCCTAAAAACATGGGTAATATTGGAGTGGACTTGGATCTGCCGTATGACTTCAAGGTCAGTCTTTATCTCCATCTTGCTGGAAACATCTATGATAGTACTTCCAAGCAGAACCGAAACCAATTTTCCGGTTATGAAGTCTTGAACGCTTACGTGGAAAAAATCCTTCTTAAAAAAGACATCACCACCTTGTCCTTCTACGCGCAGTTTTATAACCTCACCGACAAGGAGTTTGAAATGCCATGGCAATTCCAGGATCCTGGATTTGCCTTTACGGGAGGTTTGAAATTTGTCTTCTAAGATTCGGCGGGAGGGCTCTTGGGGGCTTCCAAGGGCCTTTCCCGATGCACACATCCTGAAGACCAGCTCCAAGAAGCCTCGCTGGAATAACCAGAGACATTCCGTCTCGGCGGGGCGTCTTTTTTTGATCTTTCCATTGGCGGCTTTGTGTTTTCTGTTCTGGAACGAAGGTGTCGCAAGCGCCAGTGCTGCAGAACCGGTTGAAGCCGTCGATTTTCGAGGGCATCGCCTTCAGCTGCCTCAGCCTGCGCAAAGAATTGTGTGCCTCATTGAAAGTGCCCTTTCGGCCTTGTACATGCTGGGTGTGGCCGATCGTGTGGTCGGGGTTTCCAACAATGTCTATGAGGGAAGTGTCCGACCCTATTACGAAGCGTTGGACAAAAGGATTCGCTCCAGGGCCTTGGCGGCTCCAGGCAACTGGGATTTTATCAACGTGGAATCGGTGGTCGCGTTACAACCTGACCTGGTCATTCTTTGGGCTCATCAGAAGGAAGCCATTCGGTCCTTGGAAAGTCGAGGTCTGAGGGTTTTTGGTGTGTTCATCGAACGGTTTTCCGACGTTCACCGTGAGATTGAGGCTTTGGGAAGGCTCACGGGTTCCCAGGCTCGAGCCCTGGAGCTGAACCTCATGGTCCAGGAGGAAATGGCGTGGGTTCAGCGTATGATCTCAACTTCCACCGCGAAGTCGCCTCCCATCGTCTACTTCATGTGGGCGCAGGGAGATCTGGAAACCTCGGGCGCCCCTTCCACCGTAAACGACCTTATTGAAGCCGCCGGAGGTCGAAACGCCTTTGAAGGTCTACGTCACGAGCACGCGGTGGTTCGCTGGGAAAAGGTGCTTCAGACCAATCCCGATGTTGTCATCATGTGGGTCAACAGCCAACGGAACCCTTCACACATCCTTGAGGATCCTCGATGGCGCTCCGTCAAAGCCGTGCAGAATCGACGCGTGCATGAATTGCCGGACATTTTCACCTGCGATCTTTGGACCCTCAAATACCCCATCGCCGTGATGACGCTGGCCCATTGGCTCTACCCTGAGGTCGTATCCAAAGAAGATATTCGCCAAAGGCGCCGTGTTTTTCTCGAGAGGCTTTATAACTCGCAGGCCGTGGGTTCCGTAGCCGATCATGTCCTCTAGAATGCGACGGTTTCTGGTTTTTGGTGTTCCCTGGCCTCTGGTGTTCATTTCCTTCCTCATCGGCCCGTCCGATGTGTTTTCGGCTCAGGATGTGCTGGACTTCCTCAAGGCTATGGTTTGGGGAACCCCTCAGCCCGAGAACGCCGATCTGGTGCGGGCCATTCTCTGGGATATTCGTATTCCCCGGGTGCTTCTCGCCTTTTTTGTAGGTGGATCCTTAGCGTCCTCTGGAGCCACTCTGCAGGCTATTTTTCGTAATCCCTTGGTTTCACCATATGTTTTGGGACTATCCTCCGGCGCTGCCTTCGGCACGGCTTTGGCCCTGGCCACATCTTTCCTGCCTGTGTACCCATCGGCTTTTCTTTTTGGAATGGTGGCTGTCGGGTGCAGCTACTTTTTGGGGCGCGTCGGAAAAACGGTGAGCCCCGTGACATTGGTGCTTTCCGGTATTATCGTTTCGGGGTTTTTTACAGCCCTTCTGACGGTGATCCAATTCCTGACCGATCCTTTCAAACTTCAGTCCATCGTCCATTGGACCATGGGCAATATGCACAATGCGGATTGGAAACGGTTAGGAGATTGTCTTCCGTTTCTGGCTCTGGGTTCCCTGGGAATGTTTCTGTTGCGTTGGCGCATGAATGTTTTGGCTTTGGGGGATCAGGAAAGCTGGGCTGTCGGGGTTCATCCTGAAAGAGAAAAGCTCAAAATGCTTATTCCTGCAACCCTGGCGGCTTCTGCAGCCGTGGCGGCGGCTGGAGTCATCGGGATGGTGGGTCTTGTGGTTCCCCATATGGTGCGGATGATCCTTGGACCGGACAACCGTCTGGGCATTCCCGCCTGCATGCTCTTCGGAGGGGCCTTTCTTTTGTTCATGGACAATCTCGCGCGGTCCCTCACCGCCTTTGAACTGCCTATCGGCATTTTCACGACGCTTGTGGGCGGACCCTTTTTCATTTTTCTGCTTCGTCGAACCCAACTGGGCTGGCATGCATGAAAGCAATCAAAATCCTATCAGACGACGATTCGGAAGCGCTTTTGGTTCACAAGTTAACGTTTGCCTACGACAGCTTGGAAGTGCTTCGAGATGTGACTTTTCGTGTAGCGGCGGGAAGCTTTACCGTAGTCATGGGACGAAATGGAAGCGGTAAATCCACGCTTTTTCGTCTTTTGGTAGGGCTTCTTAAACCGCTGCAGGGTTCCGTGACTGTTTTCGGTCACAACCTTCATGACCTAGCTTTTCGGGATCGAACACGCCTTATGGGTTTTTTGCCGCAGCATCATTCCCCGATTTTCCCGTTTCGAGTGCTCGATGTGGTTCTTACGGGTCGAGCGGCCCATGTGGGCCTTACGCCAAGAGACATAGACCGTGAAGCAGCCTTGGAGGCTTTGGCACGGCTGAATATCGAGCACCTGGCTCAAAAGCCCTATACGGATCTTTCCGGCGGGGAACAGCAACTGGTGCTTATCGCGCGGGTTCTGGCTCAAAAACCTCGCCTCCTTCTCTTGGACGAACCCACATCGCATTTGGATTTTGTCAACGCCAACCGTCTTCTTGAACTCATTCGGAATTCTCTGTGCCCGGAAATGACCGTTGTGGCTATTTTGCATGATCCAAACCTGGCGTTTTGGCATGGAAACGATTTTCTTTTTCTTGTCGACGGCCAAGTCCTGACTCCGGATCCTCGGACAGTGCCGTGGTCTTCCATACTGCTTCAGCGCGTTTATGGCATGGGGCTTGACACCCTTTCTTGGAAGGATCGTGTGGTGGTGGTTCCTGAAGTCCATTCCTGATGGTGTTTTGGATGCCTTTCGGCTTCTTGAAAGGGGAGGGGACCATGGTCAGGGTTGTCACCTCAAAAAATAGCCCAGAGAAGAACGGAAAGAAAAAAGGGCCGATCCTTGAGGATTCGGCCCTTGTTTTTTCTGGAGGCGGCAACCGGATTCGAACCGGTGAATAACGGTTTTGCAGACCGCTCCCTTACCACTTGGGTATGCCGCCGACGTTGTGTCTTCTGCTTAACGGAAAGAGGCTTCCGTGTCAAGAATCAGTTTGCGCGGTTCCTTGGGGAGTGGCTCGTGCCGGTGAAACGTGAACGGCTTTGGCCTTTCGGTAGAAATCCACAAAGTAAGCTCCGGCCGACCAGTACCCAAACGCCAAGGAGATCCACAGAAAGGCCGTTCCTGTAAGCCACAAGGCATGCTGAAACCTTTCCACGTGAAGAAGGAGACACAAGATGGCCACGGTTTGGGAGACCATCTTGTTTTTGCCCATGCGGCTGGCGTCTAGAATCAGTCCCTGACTGGCGGCAATGGAACGGAGCCCGGTGATGATGAATTCTCGACCGATAATGAGAAAAACCATCCAGCCGTGAACCTTCCCCAGTTCGATGAGCATGATGAGCACGGCGCAGGTAAGCAATTTATCCGCCAAAGGGTCCAGAAGTTTTCCTACGGAAGTGACCAGGTTGTGGCGCCGGGCTAAAATGCCGTCCAGATAGTCGGTCAAAGATGCCGCTACATACAAAACAAAAGCCGCGTTTTGCCTGTGTCCCGACGTAGGGGGCATCAAGATCATGATGATGACAGGAATGGCCAAAACCCTCAGGTAGGTGAGAAGGTTAGGCAGAGCCGTCAGGTTCTTTCGGGAAAAGTCGTCTCGAATCATTGCCTCTTGTACTGCATGTAATGTCGCAGCACATTTCGAAGATATGCATTCGTTTCGGGAATAGGTGGAATGCCTCCGTAAAGTTCCACCGTCTGTGGACCGGCATTGTAGGCCGCCAGCGCCAGTAAAAGGCTGTTGTCAAAACGCTGGAGCATTTCCTTGAGGTACCTTGTGCCTCCAAAGATGTTTTCCATGGGATCAAAGGGATCTGTGACGCCCATTTCCCTTGCCGTCTGTGGCATCAGTTGCATGAGTCCCATAGCGCCTTTGGGAGACACCGCCCTCGGATTAAAGTTGGATTCCGCCTTGATGACCGCTCGAATCAATCGGTGATCAATGCCATGCATTTGCGAAGCCCTGAAGATGTGCACCTCGTAAGGCGTGTCCATCGTCCGCAGTGGGTGCGTCACCTGGGGCAGAGGCGGCAGGGACACCTTCTGGAACCGCGGACTGCTTGGAACGTTGGTGAAGTGGACCACGCCTTTTTCATCCACGTATTTATAGATCGCTCCGGCAAAAACGCTCGGCACCATGGTGCTCTTCAGAAGCACCACGGAGAGCAAGAGAGCCAAGACTTTTGGGGAGAGGCGAAAACGTGGCGCGCTTGGATTCAACATCTTCGTCCTCCTCACTTTTCAGCCGAACCGGTCTATCTTTTCTCGACTTTTTCCCAATCCTTCAAGAACTTTTGCAATCCCACATCCGTCAAGGGATGCCGCACCAGCTGCGCGATAACGGCGTAGGGAATGGTGGCGATATCGGCGCCCATGCGAGCCGCTTCCAGAACGTGTATGGGATTTCGAATACTGGCCACAATGATTTCCGTGTCAAAAAGGTAATTGGAAAAAATGTCCACAATCTGGGATACCACCTGCATACCGGAAGCGGCGATATCATCCAAACGTCCCACAAACGGGCTGACGTAAGTCGCCCCTGCTTTAGCCGCCAACAAGGCTTGCAGGGGAGAAAAGACCAATGTCACATTGGTCTTGATACCTTCATCGGCACAAACCTTGACGGCCTTGAGTCCTTCTTCGGTCATGGGAATCTTGACCACCACATGATCGTCGATGGCCGCCAGTTCCCGGGCTTCGGCGATCATTTCCTGCGCCGTGGTGCTCACCGCTTCCGCGCTGACGGGAGCCTGCACAATCTCGCAGATTTTCTTGATGTGCGCTCGAAAGTTTTCACGATCCGTGATGCCTTCCTTGGCGATCAAGGACGGGTTGGTGGTGACACCATCCAGGACACCCAGCGCGTGAGCCTTTTGAATTTCATCCAAGTTTGCCGTATCGATAAAAAACTTCATTTCTTTTCGGTCTCCTTTCTTCGTCGATCAAGGTAGGCGTCACGGCATGATTCGCTGCAAAAAAACACGGCCTTTCCATCGATCCACGCGGACACCCCTTTATTTTTCAAAAAATAGGCCCCGCACTCGGGATCCTTGATGAGTTCGGCTTCTTGGGAATCCTTGACCTCGTTGTTCGGACCCACAGAACTTCCCAGCCGAGGTTTGAGGTATCGATACACGGCGTAAATGATCAGCGCAAGAATCAAAAGCCGAATCATAGGCTCTTCCACCGTTGCACGTCCTGGGCCTGCACTTCGGGTTGATGCAACAGCTCCCGCACCGATACACCCAAAACGGGATGCACGTAGTCCGGGAACACTTCCGAGGCAGGTTCCAGAACAAATCGACGCTCGTGGGCTCGAGGGTGAGGAATCACCAGGTCTTTTGAATCCATCACAAGATTCCCATAGAAGATGATATCCAGGTCCAGAGGGCGAGGTCCCCAACGGACGGTGCGCACCCGCCCGAAAGTCCTTTCCACACCAAGAAGCGCCTTCAACAGATCCTGAGGGCTCAAGACGGTTTCCCCCAAAACCACACCGTTAATAAACCAAGGTTGGTTCGTGTACCCGATGGGTTCCGTGCGGTACAGAGAGGAGGTCGCCAGGAGCCGAAATCCTATTAGATGCCGAAGAATTTCCACGGCTTCACGGCAGTTTCCTTCGGCATCTTGAGCAGCGTTCCCCACATTGGCCCCAAAGCCGATGAGCGTTAGGATACCGGATTTGGAAGGTTCGTCGTGGTGCGGCATGGGGTCTTTCATCTCATCGAAGTGTCGGCGATTCCTTTTGTGTCGGGATTACCAACGAAGTTTGAGAATGCGATCGACGGCTTCGCGCAAACGTTCCTTGTCGACGGTCAAAGCCATGCGCACATAGCCTTCACCCGGTTCTCCGAATCCGCTTCCCGGTGTGGTGACGATCCCGGCTTCTTTAAGCAATTTCGCCGTAAAATCCGCGGACGACAAGCCCTTTGGCGTAGGACACCACACATAAAAGGTGGCCTTGGGAGGTTGAGCCTCAAGTCCGGCGCGACGAAGCCCTTCGATGAGAATATCCCGCCGTTCCTGATAAATCGCCTGCATTTCATGGACACACTTTTGGTCACCGTCCAAAGCTTCCACGCCTGCGAGCTGAACCGCGTTAAAGACACCCGAGTCCACGTTGCTCTTGATCTGAGCCAGTCCCGAGATGATATGGGCATTGCCGACGGCGAATCCGATCCGCCATCCGGTCATGTTGTACGTCTTGGACAGGGAATGGAACTCGATGCCCACATCCAAGGCACCCGGCACTTCCAGAAAGCTCATGGGACGATAGCCGTCAAAAGCCATTTCCGAATAAGCGGCATCGTGACACACGATGATTTCGTGCTTCTTGGCGAAAGCCACCACCTTTTCGAAAAAGGCCGCATCAGCCACAGCTCCCGTGGGATTATTGGGATAATTGATGAAAAACAGTTTGGCACGCCGCGCCGTCTCTTCAGGGATGGCATCCAGATCCGGAAGGAAATGGTTTTCTTTGAGCAAAGGCATCATGTGGGACGTTCCGCCCGCAAACATGACCGCCACCTGATAGACAGGATACGCGGGGCTGGGAACCAGGGCCGTATCCCCCGGATTGATGAAAGCCAAGGGCAGATGGGCAATGCCTTCCTTGGATCCGATAAGTGTAAGAACTTGTGTGGCAGGATCCAGATCCACTTGAAATCGTCGCTTATACCAGCGGGCCACCGCATCCCGAAAAGCATTCATTCCCGAATACAAAGGATACTGATGGTTGGCGGGATCTTCTGCAGCCGTTTTGAGACGTTCGATGATATGGGACGGCGTCGGCAGATCCGGATCTCCCACGCCCAGATTGATCACATCCACTCCCTTGGCCAGAAGTTCGGCTTTAAGGCGATCGATTTCTTTAAAGAGATAAGGGGGAAGATTCTTCACACGATCCGCAAAATCCACATTCATGAGTGCCTCCGCTCCATCAGTCTGCAATCCCCAAAACATCAAGCATACTGTACAGGCCCGCCGGCTTTCCCACCACCCATTTGGCGGCGGTGACGGCACCACGGGCGAAGTTGTCCCGGCTATGGGCACGATGGGTCACTTCGATACGTTCTCCCATACCGAAGAAAAACACGGTGTGTTCCCCCACCACGTCCCCCCCTCGCAAGGTCTGAACCCCGATGACGTCTCGAGGTCTTTCCCCGATCAGGCCGTGACGGGTATACAATCCTACCTGATCCAAAGTTCGGTCTCGTGCCTGAGCCACAGCTTCGGCCAATCGAATGGCCGTTCCGCTGGGTGCATCTTTTTTGAAACGATGATGCGCTTCCACAATTTCCACATCATAGTCGGGGCCCAAAAGGCGGGTGAGGTCCCGAACCATTTTAAAAAGCACATTGACACCGACGCTCATGTTCGGGGCCAACACACACGGAATCTTCCGGGTAAGTGTTCGAATCTCTTCCAGGTGTTCCGGCCTGAATCCCGTGGTGCCGATGACCATGGCTTTACCCACCGGCGCCGCCGTTTTCAGATGGTTCAGGGAAGCTTCCGGGGCTGTGAAGTCAATAAGAACATCGCAGCGCTGAAGAACGCTTTCCACCGAATCTTCCACGACGACACCCATGGGTTGGGTTCCGCTCAATTGTCCGAGATCGCATCCCAGCGCGGCATGCCCCGGCCGTTCAAGACCTCCGACCAGAGTGATGCCTTCTGTTTGGCTCAGGATTTGCGCAATGCGCGACCCCATTCGGCCTCCGATGCCGGCTACCGCTGCTTTGACCATGGCGGCTCCTTCCTTGGCTCCTAGATCAGGCCGTAATCTTTCAGAGCTTGTTCCACTTTCGCCTTGTTGGCGGCACTTAAACCTACCAGCGGTAAGCGCACCTCATCGCTGGGAATCTTTCCCATCATTTTGAGAGCGGCTTTCACCGGAGCGGGGTTGGTTTCCACGAACATGGCATGGCATAGGGGTAAAAGCTTGTAGTAGAGAGTTTGAGCTTCCTGAAACCGGCCTTGTAAGTAATGGGTACACATGTCGGCCATATCCCGTGGAGCGATATTGGAAACCACGGAAATAACCCCTTTACCGCCCACGCACATAAGAGGAAACGTTAAATAATCTTCTCCGGAAAGAACGACGAAGTCTTTGCCGCATAAACGAAGAATGTCGGTGATCTGCTTCATGGACCCCGTAGCTTCTTTGACCCCCACGATATTGGGGATTTGAGCCAAGCGCGCGATGGTCTCCGGTTCCATATTGACGGCGGTACGACCCGGAATGTTGTAGAGAATGATGGGAAGATTCACCGTTTCGGCCACTTGTTTAAAATGCTGGTAAAGACCTTCCTGTGTCGGCTTGTTGTAATAGGGGGTGATCATAAGGGCTGCATCGGCACCGCATTCTTTGGCATGCTTGGTCAATCGAATGGCTTCCGAAGTGTTGTTGGATCCGGTGCCGGCGATGACCGGGACACGTTTTTTCACCTGATCCACTGTGATTTCCACGACGCGTTCGTGTTCTTCATGGCTAAGGGTGGCCGATTCCCCGGTGGTGCCGCAGGGGACAATGCCGTGAGTCCCGTTTTCGATTTGAAATTCGATAAGATCCCTCAAAGCCGGTTCATCGATGCGCCCGTTTTGAAACGGTGTGACAATGGCCACAAAGGCTCCTTGAAACATGATTCCCTCCTTGTTTCTTGGGCTACGGAATCTTAAACATTCTGACTTTTGGATGCCGCCCCGAGCGTCTCATTCCACAAAAGGCCTTCGTAAACCACTCTGGCATCCCCCTCCAGAAAGACATTCCGGAATTCCCCGCCGCTTTCTTGAAAATGAATCACCAGTGTTTCACCACTTTGGGTTTCCACCTGCACGGGAGGTTGCACAAGGCCTTGAGTGGTGGCAATCAGAGCCGCAGCCATGGATCCGGTGCCGCATGCCAGGGTTTCGTCTTCCACGCCGCGTTCATAAGTTCGAATCTTGAGTTGGGATGGTCCGAGAACGGTGACGAAATTGGCGTTGGTGCCGGCTGGAGCGAAACGGGAATGGTAACGGAGAGCACGTCCGATGGTGAAAACGTCGAACTGGGAAAGCTGGTTTGGGGAATCAAGGAAAAGCACCACATGAGGCACCCCTGTGTTGATAAAATGGACGCGCCACGATTGCCCTTGAATCGAAACTTCCAGATTTGGTTCATACCCGTGAGGAGGGGTCATCTGCACGCGCACACGAATTCCATCCACGTGGGCTTGAATCGTCCCGGCCAGAGTTCGAAAGCTCATGGTGTTTCGGGGCGCAATGCCTTGAAGGTAAGCGAATCGAGCGGCGCAACGAGCGCCGTTGCCGCACATTTCCGCTTCACTGCCGTCTGCATTGAAAAAACGCCAGGAAAAATCGCATTCCAAATCGTTTTCAATAAGAATGACGCCATCGGCGCCGGCCGAGAGCTTTCTTCGGCAGACCGCTTGGACAAAGTCCCGGCTTCCTTCCAAAGGGATCAAACCCTGTCGGTTGTCAATGACGATAAAGTCGTTTCCGGAACCCGTCATCTTAAAGAAGGGAACACGCTCCATAAGGCCGCCTCACCACTGAGGAATATTTTCCAATCGAACCAAATCTTCCCAAGTTTCCCGCTGACGAATCACATGAAAGGTTTCACCATCCACCAGGACTTCCGCGGGACGCCGTCGAGAATTGTAGTTGGAAGCCATGCTGAAACCATAAGCACCGGCGCTCATCACCGCTAAGAGTTCTCCCGGTAGCACTCGAGGCAAGGCCCTGTCGCGAGCCAGAAAATCACCGCTTTCACAGATAGGTCCGACCACGTCCACCGGGATTGCTTCTCTGGGTGAAAGCACCACGGGTCGAATATGGTGGTAGGCTCCGTAAAGACTTGGACGAATCAGATCATTCATGCCCGCGTCCACGATGACGAAATGCTTGCTTGGCGTGGTCTTGGTAAACAACACGCGGGTCACCAAAATACCGGCATTCCCCACAATGACTCGGCCTGGTTCAAAGACCAGGGTGCAGGAAAGCCCGTTCATTTCTTTGAGGATCGCCTGGGCGTATTCGACGGGATGTGGTGGTTCCTCATCGGCATACGTGATTCCCAAACCGCCTCCGAGATCCAGGTAGTGCACCGCAATTCCCAAGGCATGCAAGCGTTCCATAAGGACGCGAAGCCTTTTCAGGGCGTCTACGAAAGGTCGTGTGTCGGTGAGTTGGCTGCCGATATGACAATCGATTCCCACCACCTGAATGTTGGGAAGCCTCATGGCGTATCGATAGCTTTCAATGGCCTCTTCCACACGAATACCGAACTTGTTTTTTTCCATCCCCGTCGTGATGTAAGGATGGGTTTTGGGATCCACGTCGGGGTTCACCCTCAGCGCAATGCGGGCGGTACGCCCCAAGGCTTGAGCTCTCTGACTGATGGCTTCCAGTTCTTGGCGGGATTCGATGTTGAACATGAGAATGTCTGCGGAAAGGGCTTCATCGATTTCTTCCCGAGTCTTGCCGACGCCCGAATACACGATCTTGGCTGAAGGAATACCGGCTCGGCGTGCGCGAAACAGTTCCCCTCCCGAAACAATGTCCACGCCGCCCCCCAAGGATCCAAAAAGAGACAGAATGGCCAGATTGGAATTGGCCTTGACGGAATAGCAGGTCAAATGAGGAATATGAGAAAAAGCTCCGTCAAAGACCTGAAAATGGTGTGTCAGTGTGGCTCGGCTGTAGATGTAAACCGGTGTTCCCACTTCCCGAGCAATCGTTTCTATGGGGACATCTTCCCCGTACAATCTTCCGTCACGATATTCAAAATGGTGCATGTTTTCTCCCCAAACAACCCGTCATCGACGATGATCCTACTTGAACCGAATGTGGCGCACTTCCACCCACTTGGAAAGAAGCCCTTCCTTATAGGGGGCATCGGGGCTGACCGATGAAACAGCGTAATGATAGACCTTGTTGGGTTCCACCTTGGTGTCCATGAAAGGAGGGTTTTTAAGAGGTTCCGCGGTCAGGCGAATGATCGTTTTGCCTTCTCGCCGATACACATGATACCCGGCCACAGGAAGGGAACATTCGGTCCAGTGCACTTCCATTTTTTCCCCGGCGGGAACAGCCCAAACGGTTTTAGGCGGCGGCGGGGGCACCTTTTCGGGGGCTTTGGTAAAGGTGCTTTCCGTCCACGGCCCGAAAACATCGGCATCCAGAACTCGACGGGCCGATCGTACTCGATACTGATAAAGTCTTTGCGGCTCCACGGAGGTATCCAGATAACTGTTTCCCTGAAAAAATTCCGGTTTCAAAGGCTCCCAGTCCAACCCTTTCAAGCGCCTCTCGATGAGAAAGGACAATTGCGGATCCGGCATTCTGGCCGCCGCTGTCGGGGCATCCCAACGGACCAAAAGTCCTCGGGAATCGGCAAGTGTTTCCACTTTTTTGAGGGATCGCGGCTCCGCAGTCACATGGACACGCACCGGTGCGGAAAGTGATAACAGCCGTTCCCTCTTGTCCATAATGCCGATCCAATAACGATAAACCTCCTCAGGTTTTGCGGATGTGTCCGTCCATCGGACCAGGTCTTGTTGCACTTGCCATGGACCGTGGCTCGAGGGATCGATACGCACCAGGGTTTCGACAGCTTCCGGAGGGCATTCGCTGCACTGAGCCCGTTGCAGATCCGAGTGTTCCCGTTGCACGACAAACAAAAGATCCCCAGGGCGTTTCTTTTGCTGAAAGATCTCAGGCATGGGCCAGGAAAGTTCCACATGCCCGTCCACCACTTGGGCTCGAATGTTGACCACCTGAGGCGGCTTTTCAAGGCCTGTGGGCCATGGCGACGTTTTTTTGCCGCAGGAGCCTGCCGCAAAAACCAGAGCGAGCATTAAGGGAGTGCGAAACAGCCACGTCCTTCCCGATTTGCCGAGCTTTAAAGGGCATACGCGCATGGTGGCATCCTTTATCATCATCGCCTCGGGCGCTCACCCAATCCCGAAGCCACCGCGGTCAAGTGAGATGCGGTGTATCGGCATGGAGACGCTCAAGCCGTTTCGTGGTCTCAACACGCACCGCACCGATGGCTTCCCGAACCCTTTGTGGGCTTGTCCCTCCTAGGGACAGACGCCGTTCAACGGCGCTTTGCAGTGTGAGCAACCCGAAGAGATCCGTATCCAAAGCCTTGTGAAACTTCTTGAGTTCCTCCACGGTACAGTCCGTGAAATCCTTACCGAGTTTTTCGCAATGGTGCACCAATTGTCCGACCACATGATGGGCTTTGCGAAAGGGGACACCTTTACGCACCAAGTAGTCCGCTATTTCCGTGGCCAGGGCATAGCCCTGAGCTGCGGCGGCTTCCATGCGTTCCTTGTGAAACTTGAGTTCTGGAAGCATCTTGTTGAGGACGGCCAGGGTCTGACGCACCGTGTCGGCTGTATCAAAAGCGGGTTCCTTGTCCTCTTGAAGATCTCGGTTATAAGTCAGGGGTAGGCTCTTGGTAAGGGTGAGCAAAGCCATGAGGTTTCCGTAAACGCGGGCGCTTTTGCCGCGCATGAGTTCCGGAACATCGGGGTTTTTCTTTTGAGGCATGATGCTGGAGCCGGTGCAGAAGGCATCGCTGATTTCAACGAATCCGAATTCCGTCGTGGACCACAGAACCAGTTCCTCGGCGAAACGGCTCATGTGCATCATCAGAATGGCCGCAGCAGCACAAAACTCGATCAAATAATCACGATCACTGACGGCATCCATGCTGTTTCGCGTAATGGCCGAAAAACCCAAGGCTCGGGCGGTCCTTTCCATGTCGATGGGAAAGGTGGTGCCTGCAAGAGCCGCACTTCCCAGAGGAAGCACATTGATACGTTCATAGCACTGAGCCAGGCGGGCTTCGTCTCGAAGAAACATTTCCACATAAGCCAAGAGATGGTGGGAAAGGAGCACAGGCTGCGCATGCTGAAGATGGGTGTATCCCGGCATGATGATGTCGATGTTCTTTTCGGCCAGATCGGTCAAAAGGCTTACGGCTTCCAAAAGAAGCCGCCGACATTCCAGAACCACATCCCGCATGTAAAGCCGCGTGTCCAGAGCCACCTGATCGTTTCGGCTGCGGGCCGTGTGCAACTTTCCGCCCACCTCGCCGATTTTTTGCATGAGCCTTTGCTCCACGGCCATGTGAATGTCTTCCTGGCCGGCATTGAGAGGTAATTCGCCCCGTTCAATTTCCCGAAGAATTTCCCCCAAACCTTGAACAATCTGGGAGGCTTCTTCATGGGCAATGATGCCGCATTCGGCAAGCATACGGCAATGGGCTATGCTCCCTTGAATGTCGTATCGATAGAGACGTCGGTCAAAGTGAATGGATGCCGTGTATTCTTCCACCAGAGAATCGGTGGGCTGTTCAAATCGGCCTTGCCACATCTTTTCAGACATGTGCTTGTCCTTGTGCGCGGCTTTTCACCAAGTTTTGGACTCGAAGGCGCAATCCCTGCAATCGAATGAAACCTGTGGCGTCGCTTTGCCGATACACATCCTCTTCTTCAAAGGTGGCCAATTGAGGGTCATAAAGGGACTGGTCCGACTTTCTGCCGATGACGGTGCAGCTTCCCTTGTAGAGCTTCAAGCGAACGGTGCCCGAGACGTTTTCCTGGGAAGTGTCGATGAGGCTTTGCAAAGCCACCCGTTCAGGGGCATACCAAAAGCCGTTGTAGATCAGTTTGGCGTACTGAGGAATCAGAGAGTCTCTCAGGAACATCACTTCCCTATCCATCGTAATGGATTCCATGGCTCGATGCGCGATGCGCAAAATGGTTCCGCCGGGCGTCTCGTACACCCCTCGCGATTTCATGCCCACAAAACGGCTTTCCACCACGTCCGCCCGTCCCACACCATGACGACCGCCGATGCGGTTTAGGGTCTGAAGCAGGGTTGCCGGTGTCATGGCTTGCCCGTTGATGGCCACAGGGTCCCCTCGAAGGAAGTCCAATTCCAACACTTCCGGTTCGTCTGGGGCTTCGCGAGGATCCACCGTAAGGGTGAACATGGACGGGTCAGGTTCTCTCCATGGATCTTCCAAAATGCCTCCCTCGTAGCTGATATGCAGCAGGTTGGCATCACAGCTGTAGGGCTTTTCAGGAGTGACAGGAACGGGAATTCCGTGTTTACGAGCAAAATCCAAAAGGGCCTGGCGGGATTTGAGGTTCCATTCGCGCCAAGGGGCGATGACTTTAAGATGGGGAGCCAGGGCGGTGTAGGTGAGTTCAAACCGCACCTGATCGTTGCCTTTCCCGGTCGCGCCGTGACTGACCGCATCGGCGCCTTCTTCCTGAGCGATTTCCACTTGTCTTTTAGCTATGAGCGGCCGGGCGATGGCCGTTCCCAAAAGGTATTGCCCTTCGTAGATGACGTTCGCTCGAAAAGCGGGAAACACAAAATCTCGAACGAATTCTTCTCGAAGATCCTCCACACGAGCCTTGAGGGCTCCGGTGTTCAGAGCCTTTTGTTCGATGGCCTTGAGGTCGTCCCCTTGGCCCAGGTCGGCTGCAAAAGCCACAACCTCACAGTCATAGGTTTCAATAAGCCACTTGAGAATGATCGAAGTGTCCAATCCTCCGGAATAGGCCAAAACCACTTTGCTCATGCCCATGATCGTACGGTTCTCCTTACCATGTGGGTCTGGGTTCTTTGTCGCTCTTTTGTCCTCGTTGTGTCGTAAAACCCACCGAGAGACGTCCTACATAACGGAAGATTGCGCATTTTGACAAGAGATACTACGATGTGAGAAGCCATCGAAGCAGCGCGGCCTGCGCGTGCAGGCGGTTTTCCGCTTGATCAAAAACAACCGATTGCGGTCCTTCCAGAACGTCTTCCGTGATCTCTTCACCTCGATGGGCCGGAAGACAATGAAGGACGATGGCTTCCTTAGGGGCTTTGGCCAACAAAGCGGCATTCACTTGGAACGGCTGAAAGACCTTGCGACGTTTTTCCGACTCGTGTTCCTGTCCCATACTGGCCCAAACGTCCGTATTGATCACCGTGGCTTCCTTGACGGCCGCCCCCGGGTCCTCATACAAACCAATGTCGGCGATCCCTTCATGACGGGCTCTTTCAAGCACCTGAGCTGACGGCCAGTAACCTTCCGGGCATGAAATGTTCAATCGAAAACCCAGGCGCGCCGAAGCATTGATCCAGGAATGTGCCATGTTATTCCCGTCTCCGATCCAAGCCACCACTTGGTTATCGACTCCCTTTTTCTTTTCCGCGACCGTCATAAGATCGCTTAGGACCTGACATGGATGACAAAGATCCGTCAACCCGTTGATCACGGGAATGGAAGCGTAGCGGGCCAGAGTCACCACGTCCTGATGATCGTAGGTTCGCACCACCAAGGCGTCCAGGTAGCGGGACAAAACCCTTGCCGTATCCGAAAGAGGTTCCGCCCGTGACAGTTGGGTATCCTGAACATTCAAGAAGGTGCAGGATCCACCGAGCCGATGCATGGCGCATTCAAAAGAAACCCGCGTTCTCGTGGACGGTTTGGTAAAGAGGAGCCCAAGGGTTTTTCTTTGAAGCACGGGTTCCAGGGATCCTCGAGACCAGTCCTTTTTCAGCTCAAGAGCTTGATCGATAAGGAAAAAAATCTCGTCTCGAGTCACATCCCAAAGGGAGAGAAAATCTTTTTTCATGGTGTCCACTCCTTGAGCACCGTGTCCAGCACATCCACAAGGCGGTCGATGTCTTCCTTTTCGATAACCAAAGGCGGCACGAAACGCAGCACCGTTTCATGCGTGCAATTGATCAAGAAACCCATGTTCAGGCATTGATCCACCAAGGGTTTTCCGGGTCCGGCCAGTTCCATGCCCAGCATCAGTCCTCGCCCTCGAACATCCACAACCTTTTCCGAATGCCGTGCTTGAAGCTCTTTAAGTTTTTCCAAAAAATACTGCCCCTTATCCCGAACGGCGGCGAGGAAGGGCTCTTGAGCGATGATTTCCAAAACCTTGCCGGCGGCGGCCGTGACAAGCGGAGTGCCCCCAAAAGTGCTGGCGTGGCTTCCCGGCGTAAAAGCTTGGGCCGCCTGTTCCGTGGCCAGCATGGCCCCGATGGGAAGTCCGTTCCCCAAGGCTTTGGCCAAGGTCATCACATCGGGTGAGACCTGAAGATGCTCGTAGGCAAAAAGGGTTCCCGTGCGGCCCATTCCCACCTGCACTTCGTCAAAGATAAGCAAAACATCGCGGTCCGAGCATAGGGCTCGAAGTTCCCGAAAATATTCGCTATCTCCCAGTCTGACACCGCCTTCACCCTGAATGGGTTCCACCAACACGGCACACACTTGAGAGGTCATAGCACGGCGTACGGCCTCGATGTCGTTATAGGGCACAAAATGAAAACCTTCCACAAGAGGTTCAAAACCCTTATGCACCTTTTCCTGGGCCGTGGCTGAAAGAGTGGCCAAGGTACGGCCGTGAAAGGAATCTTCCATGGTGATCACATGAAATCGACCCGGCCCGTATTTGTCGCGGCTGTACTTTCGGGCCAGCTTGATGGCGGCTTCGTTGGCTTCCGCACCGCTGTTGGCAAAGAAGACTCTGTCTGCAAAGGAATGGCGCCGTAGCGCGTCGGCCAGTTCCACCTGGGGGCGTGTGTAGAACAGATTGGACACATGCACCAGGGTTTGGGCTTGACGACAAATGACTTCGGTGACTTCCGGATGACAATGGCCGAGGTTGCACACGGCAATGCCCGCCACAAAGTCGATGTACTCCTTGCCGTCGGTGTCCCACAGCCGGCTGCCTCGGCCTTTTTCCAAAACCACGGGGTAACGCGCGTACGTGGAACAAACCACTTGATCGCACAATTCCATTACGGGCTGTGTCATGAACGGATCCTTTCCTTGAATCTTCTAGAGGGCCGAGAAGGGATGATTTCTGTGCCGATTCCCGAGTCGGTAAACAGTTCCAAGAGGACGGCATGGGGAATACGCCCATCAAGAATGGCTACCTTTTTCACGCCTCCTTGGACGGCATCCATGGCGCACTGCACCTTGGGAATCATCCCCCCTTTGAGCACCTCATCCTGAATGAGTTCCGCCGCTTCAGCTACGGTAAGGCTGGAAATGAGTTCCCCCGAAGCGTCGAGCACGCCGGGAACATCGGTCATGAGGACCAGTTTTTCGGCGAAAAGTGCCGCCGCCACCTTTCCGGCCACCAGATCCGCGTTGATGTTATAGGTTTCTCCGGTTTTTCCTACCCCTACAGGTGCAATCACCGGAATAACATGGCTTTTTTCCAAGACTTCCAGAATTTCCACATTGACCCGTTCCACTTCTCCTACCAGGCCGATGTCGATGATTTCCGGCGGCTGATCATCCCCTAGATATTTAAAAAGGTGCATCTTGCGGGCTTCAATGAGCATGCCATCCTTGCCGCTCAACCCAATGGCCCGGCCTCCATGGCGATTGATCAGGGCCACAATCTCCTTGTTCACCTTACCGGCCAGGACCATTTCCACCACATCCATGGTTTCTTCGTCTGTGACGCGCATGCCTTCTCGAAAATCAGACTTTTTGCCCACGCGGTCCAGCATACGCCCGATCTGAGGTCCTCCGCCATGGACCACCACAGGGTGAATGCCGATGTATTTCATGAGCACCACGTCTTGAGCGAAGCTTTCCTTCAAAGCTTCGTCTTTCATGGCGTGGCCTCCATATTTGATCACCACCGTTTTTCCCGAAAACTGACGAATGTAGGGTAGTGCCTCGATAAGCAACGCGGCGGCGTCTCGCATCACGGTTGTCTTCCTCCTTGCCGAGTCAGGTTCTAGCTAAAGAATATACCGGCTTAGATCTTCGTCCTTGACGATATTTTCCAAGGTTTGTTTCACGTAGTCTCGAGTAATGTGCAGGGTTTGTCCTTTGAGTTCCGGTGCATTGAAGGAAATGTCCGAGAGCAGCTTTTCCATGATGGTGTGTAACCTTCGAGCTCCGATATTTTCGGTGCGCGCGTTCACCCGATAGGCGATTTCCGCGATTTCTTCGATAGCCTCATCGTCAAAAACCAAGGTCACGTCTTCCGTGGCCAGAAGGGCGATGTATTGTGTGATCAAAGCATTTTCCGGTTCCTTAAGGATCCGCACGAAGTCTTCTTTCGTCAGGGACTGAAGCTCGACACGAATGGGAAAGCGACCTTGTAGCTCGGGAATCAATTCCGAAGGCTTGGCGATATGAAAAGCCCCGCTGGCGATGAACAAAATATGGTCTGTGCGCACCATGCCGTACTTGGTGGTGACCGTGGATCCTTCCACAATGGGCAGAAGGTCACGCTGCACACCTTCTCGAGAGACATCAGGTCCATGAGTGCCTTCACGCCCGGCGATCTTATCGATTTCGTCGATAAAGATGATGCCCGAATGTTCCACCCTTTCAATGGCTTGCCGGATGACCTTGTCCATGTCGATAAGTCTCTGGGATTCTTGTTCCACCAAAATCTCACGAGCTTCGGGAATTTTTACCTTGCGTCTCTTCGTGCGTCTGGGAAGCATGGAACTTAGCATTTCGCGAAAGTTAAAATCCATTTCCTCCATGCCGGCGCTGGCGAAAAGGTCAAAGACAGGTACGGAACGATCTTCCACTTCCAATTCCACATAACGATCGTCCAGAGCCCCTTGGCGCAGCATTCTTCGAAGCTTTTCTCGAGTGGCATCAACTTTTTGGGCTTCTTCCAAAGCCGGCCTCGTTTCCGGCGCATCCTGAGCTCGACTCTGTCCCGACACACCACGCCGTGATGGGGGCAGAAGAATATCCAAAAGTTTTTCTTCCGCCAGTTCCTCCGCCTTGACCCGGACGGCTTCCATCTCTTCGGATCTCACCATGTTCACCGCCAGATCGGTGAGATCTCGAATCATCGATTCCACATCCCGCCCCACATAGCCCACCTCGGTGAATTTGCTGGCTTCCACTTTAAGAAAAGGGGACTGGGCCAGCCGGGCCAAGCGCCGAGCGATTTCGGTTTTTCCTACGCCTGTAGGGCCGATCATGATGATGTTTTTGGGAGCGATTTCATCACGCAGATGTTCCGGTACCTGTTGGCGGCGCCATCGGTTCCGCAAAGCAATGGCCACCATGCGCTTGGCCTCTTTTTGGCCGATAACGAATTTGTCCAGTTCGCGCACGATTTCCGCAGGCGTCAAAGGCTGCTGCATGGTGTCACAACTCCTCTATGGTAAAGTTTTCATTGGTGTAGATGCACAACTGAGCGGCGATCTTCATGGCCTCTTCAACGATCGCGCGTAAGGGAAGATCCGTGTGAAGCAGAAGGGCTCGAGCCGCCGCCAGGGCATAGGGACCTCCCGAACCCACGGCCGCCAAGCCGTCATCAGGTTCGATGACATCCCCCGTGCCGCTCAAAATCAGGCATTGTGTGTGATCCGCCGCGACAAGGAGTGCTTCCAGGCGTCGCAGCGCCCGATCCATCCGCCAATCCTTGGCCAGTTCCACGGCGGCTCTTTTGAGATTACCGTTGTACTGCTCCAGTTTGGTTTCCAGCCGTTCAAAAAGGGTAAAGGCATCGGCGGTGGCGCCCGCAAACCCGGCCAAAATCTGATCATGGTACATTTTGCGCACTTTACGAGCCTGTTGCTTCATGACCGTATCACCAAAGGTGACTTGGCCGTCCCCCGCCATGACCACGTGATGGTCCCGGTGAATGGCCAGGATGGTCGTTCCATGGCATCGAGCCCATGGAGTGGGCGATGAGGGTTGTGAGGTCATGCATCTCCTTTCCGGCATCAAGGGCTAAGACCTTGTTCGAGAAAGATTTCTAGGAGCTTGTCCGAGCCGCCTGCATGATGAGCGGGTCAAAGGCCGTCGCTTTCAGGAAATATTCCAGTAGGGGCGAGGCGCCGCCTTGCCCCTTCTGAGAGCATTTGATGCAACGGTCTTTTGCGTTCTTGGGCCTCCTTAAGGTGTTTCTTTACGGCTTCGAGGATGTGCCGCGTCATAGACACTCATCAAGTGGTCCAGATCGACCTTTGTGTATCTCTGCGTGGTGGAAAGGCCGGTGTGCCCCAGCATTTCCTGAATACTTCTGAGATCCGCTCCGGAACTCAAAAGGTGCGTGGCAAAACTATGGCGCATACCATGGGGGCTCAAAGGGCGCCATTGACCCGCATCCCGAAGTCTTTCCATGAGAAGACGCCGTACGGACCGATCGGACAACCGACCACCTCGAACATTGAGAAACACGGCTTTCTCATCGTAAGGCCCACGCCATTGGTTGTGAAAGGCTTTGTAGTAGCTGCCGATGGCCTGTAACGCCTTGGACCCTATGGGCACCACGCGTTCCTTGGATCCTTTGCCCAAGGTGCGCACCAAACCTTCCTGCATGTCCACATGATCGCGGTTAAGTCGCACCAGTTCTCCAACACGCAGCCCGGTGGAGTAAAGGGTCTCAAAAAGAGCCCAATCCCGCACTGTCGTCCATGGGGCGAAGGAATCTTGGGCTTTTTTTTGCAAATTGTCGAGGAAAGCGAGCATATCGTCCACATCAAGAAAGGACGGAAGCGTGACACTGAGTTTGGGAGAACGCAGGGATCGAGCGGGATTGGATGCCAGTTCATGCCTTTCCGTCAAAAATCGAAAAAAGGATCGGTATGTTGCCAGGGAACGCGCCTGACTGCTCTTGGCAAGATGTGGATGCCTGTGGAACACGAAGCGACGTAGGTTGGTTTCGGAGAGGTCTTCCATCTCTAGACGAGAGCGCCCCAAAAGGTTTCCGAGAAAAAGAAACCACTGGGCCAGGTCGGCTCCATAACTCTTGACCGTGGCCTGGCTCAAAGCCCTTTGGGACGCAAGAAATTCCAGAAAATTTTTAAGCGCTGAAACCGCCGGCCCCTCAAGGTTCTCAAAGACCTGATGGAGCAGAGACGCCGATGGCTTACTCATGGAAACGCTCCTGCATGGGCCCAGAAAACATTTCATCGTCGAAAAACTATAAAAAATCAGAAAACTCTCTCGAGAGAAAGACTTTTCTTGCATGGCCATGGAAAAACTCGGCCTTGACTCCTTCCCATGCCAACCCGGGATTGTTCTTGACTTTTCAACCGGGCATCATCTATGAACGTCACTTGTGCTTTTCCTCGTAAAGTCCACGGCGACACTGACCGTTCTCGCCACAAACACCGTAACGGTTCGGATTCGGCCGGTGATACGCCGTTTTTTGGTTTTCGGGAAGCATCGAAGACATGGCTCCAGGCTACGGGGCACAGGCGCAGAAAGGAATGACACATGAGCGAATCTGTCGGCAAGGTTCGAACGTTTGCCATTATTTCCCATGGGGGAGCGGGAAAGACCTCTTTGGCGGAGGCCATGCTTTTTACGGCGGGTGTGACCACACGTTTGGGCAAGGTGGATGATAACACTTCGGTGATGGATTTTGAGCCGGAAGAGGTGAGCCGTAAGATCACCATCAGTACGGCCTTCAATACCTTTCCGTGGAAGAAGCATTCCTGCACCGTCATCGACACTCCGGGCGATTTCAACTTCATCGCGGAAACAAAGAGTTCCCTGCAAGGAGCGGATGCGGCTCTGGTGGTCGTGGATGCCATCGACGGTGTCAAGGTGCAGACGGAAAAGGTCTGGGAATTTGCAGAGGAATTGCATTTGCCGCGCATGATCTTTGTGAGCAAGATGGATCGGGAACGGGCCGATTTTGTGAAGACGGTGGAAAACATTCGGCATCAATTGGGTTCCCGGTGTGTGCCCTTGACCGTGCCTATCGGCAGCGCGGAAAACTTTCAAGGTGTCGCGGACGTTCTTACAGGCAAGGCTTTCATTTACAACCAAGGTGACACCGGCAAGTTTGAAACCAAGGAGGCGCCTTCGGATGTTCTGGAATTGGCGGCTCAGTACAAAGAAATGCTTGTGGAAAACGTCTGCGAAGCCAACGATGCTCTTTTGGAAAAGTACTTGGAAGGCCAGGAATTGACTCAGGAAGAAATCGTCGGCGGTTTACGTGGAGCTGTCATCGCCGGGCGTCTGATCCCCATCGCCTGCGGATCAGGCGTTGCCAATGTGGGCACGGCGCAGGTGCTGGACATTATCGTGGACTGTTTCCCGTCGCCTTTGGATCGAGGTGCCAAGCAGGGTATGTCCTTGGATGGCGGCAGCGAAGTGGTACGGGAACCTGACCCCACGGCGCCCTTTGCAGGCTTGGTTATCAAGACCATCAGCGATCCTTATGCCGGGCGTCTTTCCGTTCTGCGCATCTTTTCCGGAACCATGAAGCCCGATGCCACCGTCTTTAACAGCACGAAAAAATCCAAGGAACGTTACGGGCAACTGCTGCGCATTAAAGGAAAGGCTCAGGAAGGGATTCAGGAAGCGGGCCCCGGCGACATTGTGGCCGTCGCTAAGTTGAAGGAAACCACCACGGGAGATACACTCTGTGACGAGAAAAATCCCGTCGTGTTTCCTTTCCCTGAGCTTCCCGCCGCGGTTTATTCTCTGGCCATTGAACCCAAGAGCAAAGGGGATGAAGAGAAGATTTTCAGTTCGCTGGCCCGACTCATGGAAGAGGACCTGGCGCTCAAGTTGGAACGCAACGATGAGACCAAGGAAATGATCCTTTCGGGCATGGGTGAAATCCACATCGAAGCGACCATCGACAAGCTCAAACGTAAATTCGGCGTTGAAGTCAACCTCCGTCTTCCCAAAGTGCCCTACAAAGAAACCATTAAAGGGAAAGCCCGGGTGCAAGGCAAATATAAGAAACAAACGGGAGGACGTGGCCAGTACGGAGACTGCTGGATCGAAATGGAACCCCTGCCTCGGGGAGAAGGCTTTCAATTTGTGGACAAGATCGTGGGTGGTGTGATCCCCAGACAATACATTCCGGCCGTGGAAAAAGGCATTGTAGAAGCCGCTCAGGAAGGTGTTCTCGCAGGCTATCCCGTGGTCGACTTCAAGGTGGATCTTGTCGATGGATCTTACCATGCCGTGGATTCGTCGGAAATGGCCTTTAAGATCGCCGGGTCCATGGCCTTTAAGAAGGCTGTGGCGGACGCCAAGCCCACCTTGCTGGAACCTATCGTGCAGTTGGAAGTGATCATTCCCGACGATTGCCTCGGGGATGTCATCGGAGATCTTAATTCCCGGCGTGGCAAGGTTTTGGGAATGGACAGTCAGGGGAACAAACAGATCGTGCGAGCCCAGGTGCCCTTGGCGGAAGTTCTGAAATACGCGCCGGATCTGAGATCCATGACCGCGGGTCGAGGCATGTTCAGCATGAAATTTTCGCATTACGAAGAAGTGCCGGCTCAACTTCAGGAAAAGATCATTGAAGCGGCAAAGGCCGAAAAAGCGGAAAAGGGTTAATGAATTTGCTACGGCGCTTCCTTGGCTTTTTTGAATCGTTTCGTGGCTTCAAGCAAACGTGAATCCACTTCTTGAAGTGCCAAGCGGAACCCAGGTTCGGGTTCCGCTTTTCTTTTCCGCTTTCCGCCCAACACGACATTTCCCTATCCGCAAGGTTCCGTATTAGAAACCCCAAGCGAAAGCCTGCACCTGTTCGAGGGCCAAGTAAAGCTGTAAAATCAGGCGTTAAGTGGGGATCACTTTCAGGGTCAAGACGGAGAGGATCCATGACAGAGGAGTCGAAGGCAACGTCAGGGGAAACCAGGGAAGAGGACCGACTTCCCTTGGCCATGAAGATCCAAAAGATGACCGTTTCCGAACGCATCAAAATGGCCCTTGTTGGCAACAAGGAAGCACGTACCCTTCTGATGCAGGACCCGAACCGTTCGGTGCAGCTGGCCGTATTGGACAATCCCAAAATCACCCAGTCAGAAGTGGTGGGGTTTGCCAATTCCAGAAATATTAGTGATGAAGCCTTGCGCAAGATCGCCGAAAATCGAGAATGGTCCAAGCTCTACCCCGTGCGATTGGCTCTGGTGAAAAACCCTAAAACCCCGGTGGGTATCGCCCTAAAACTGGTTTCCACACTGATCCCTCAGGATTTGAAAATTCTTGCCAAAAGCAAGTCGGTTTCCAGTGTGATTGTTCAAGCGGCTCGACGCCAATTGGAACGAGCTCAAAAGTGAAAACGAAACGAAAAAGGAGGGCTTAAGCGTGTCCTCGTTTCGAAAAACCATGGCTGTCATCACAGTCAGTGACAAGGGAAGTCGCGGGGAACGTGAAGATCTAGCAGGGGCGCAGCTCTGGCATCGGTTGCAGACGGAAGGTTTTATCGGGGTGTGGCGCACTGTGGTGCCGGATGAGTCCGCCGCCATTCAGCAAGCACTTTTGGAAGCCGTGGAACACCATGGAGCGGCTCTCGTGGTCACCACAGGCGGCACCGGGGTTTCCCCACGGGATGTCACTCCCGAAGCGACCGCCGCTGTCTGTGACCGGCTTGTTCCCGGCATGGCGGAAGTCATGCGCCTGGAAAGCCTCAAAAAAACGCCGCACGCCATGCTCTCTCGTGCCGTCGTCGGTATTCGAGGCCAAAGCCTGATCGTCAACTTACCTGGCAGCGTCAAAGGATGCCTTGAAAACCTGGAAGCCGTGCTGCCTGCCTTGCCTCATGCTCTGGCCAAAATTCAAGGGGATTCCAGCGACTGCGGCGGATGAAAAGAAAAAAGGACGCGCTGCGGCGCGTCCTTTCTAAGCCTTTCCATGAAGCCCTTTATTCAAGCGCTCAATCATCTTCCCTTTCGCCGGGCGTTCCCACCTGACTTCTTTTCACGGCGTAGCTTTCGCGAACGGCCTGTTTTTTGGCTTCATACTCGTTGCAAATCTTTTGAATCTCTTCGTCGATTCTTTTCACCTGGGCTTCGGCTTCTTCCACATGCCGCATTTGGGTCATGACAGCGGGATCCGACTTCAAGGATTCCTGTCCTTCCTTGAGCATGGCATAAACCACGGACCCCAATCCACTGTAAGCTTTGGTAAGGTTTTTTCGGCTCTTGCTCACCGCAAGCCGCTTCATTTGGGTCTTCAAGACTTTCATTTTCCATAAATACACGATGGTCCCGTATTCCAAGACCCAATAGCCCATTTTGGTCAGTATGGAAATGACACTTTGAATCACTCCGCCCATCCGTTCCTCCTTTCACCCGCATCCTCGAAATTCCAATCCATGATTCGTCGAAATCGTTCTGTCATCCTGGCCAAGTGGGACCCCGCCCAGTACACGCGCCCGCAGGAAGGGCATCGACTGAAGGAAGGCGCCGTGGCATAAATGTATTCCGGCACACACAGCGCCACCTCTTCCTTTGCCACATCCTCCAAAATCCTGTTGCATCGTAAGCATCGGCTGAAAGGGTCCGTCTCTTTGAGCCGAATCAGTCCGGCCTGAGCCAATTTACGAATTTGTTCTTCAGGCCGGGTCGCCTCACAGAAAAAAACACCGGGAATATGCCGCCAACGCGTGTTGCCTGTGACAATAACAATTCCTTCGTCGCGCAAGGCTTGGATCTGCGAGGCGTTTTCAATGGAGCCGTATCGTGCATCATAGCCCAAGATACGCAAACATTTTGCCACCTTTCCCAACATGCGATCAACAAAAAATCGTTTTGGAACTTCCATGACCTTGCCCCTTGGCTTGCCGTGCATGTCGACGGATCGACCGTTCATTTGGTTAAAGGATAGCCAACGAGGGCTTTGGAGTTCAAGGGATTTCGACAACTTGAACGGTTTGGTCCAGAGCGGGAAGTTCAAAGTTTTCTGGGGAAAGGAAGGCCGGTTGGTTGAGGAACGTGCGGGTCAGTTCCACAAGCCCTGTAGGGCCATGAAAGGTCAAAGAACTCGGAATATCGTGGTCGTTATCTTGAGTTTTGTAATGAAAAACGACGGAAAGAGAGGTGCCGGCTTTGGAAAAGTCCATGGCGCACAAGCGTTCCTGATCGGAACAGAGGGTTAAGACTCTTCGCCATTGGGGCTGAGATTCATTGGCATCTAAAACCACCGTGCCGTCCTGAAGCCTTCTTGGTAAGGATTCTTCAAGAGCTTTTTCAGGCGGCAATCCTAAGAGGGCTGAAGCCAATTCTGTGCCGGGAAGTGCGATTCCAACCAGCTTTTCCAGCAAGGCTTCATGGCGGGCTGAAGTGTAGACGGTTTTTTCCGGCACTACCCACAGAATGGCCCATGAATCCTTAAGAAGAAAAAGCCCTTGAACTTGTCCCCACGTATTCAGAATTTCCATGCGCAGTTGATCCGGTAGGGATGCGGTCACAAGGATTTTCGCACGCCAAACCCTTTCCAGAGAGTCCGTCCATTTGGCCTGATACCCGGCTTGAAAATGATGCCAACGCTCAAGGCGTTCCAACACGGTTTGCCGCCATTGATCAGGATTCCAGACCTTCCCAGGTTTTTCATGGTCTTTGGAAGCAAGGCGAGGCGTTGCGCACGCGCTTATGAAAAAGGACATGGCGCAAAAGATGGCCAAGGGCAGAAAACGCGCAGCATTGTTCATTTGATTTGTTGTATTTTTTGTTGAATCGTCGCAGGTTTTTCGTGTCCCTTTTCCAGGGACTTTTCGTAGGCTTGTCGTGCTTCCTGCAATCGGCCTAAAGCCTTAAGAATGTCTCCATAGTGTTCCAAAATGATGGGGTCATCGGGGACCAATTCCAAGGCCTTACGGATGACTTCCAGGGCTTTGACATAGTTTCCCATTCGGTAGTGAACCCAGGCAAGACTATCCATGATGTAGCCGTCTTGAGGCTCTTTTTCCAAGGCGCGTTCAATGAGTTCTTTGGCTTCTTCAAGGCGAACGCCTCTGTCTGCATACGTGTAGCCGATATAGTTGAGTGCACCCGCATGGTCTCGTTCCAGGTTGAGAATTTTTTGCATGACTTCCAAGGCTTCGTCTTTACGGTCCAGGCGGTCCAGGACGATGCCCTTGCGAAAGAGGAGCACGACGGTTTCTCCCCCTACGGTGAGGCCAGCATTGAGGGTTTCCAAAGCCTTAGGAAAATCTTTTGTTTCTTCATAGAGGTAAGCCAGATAGAGATAAAAATCCACCACTTGAGGTTTTAATCGAACAGCCTTTTCCAGGCATTCAATACCCCATTTGTGATCGTTCATCTTGGCAAACAGCAGCGCCAAACGCATCTGAGCCGGCTCCCACAAGGGGCTGTTTTCCGGGATGAGTCGAAGGTTGACCACCGCCTGTTCCAGATCGGCGCGTTCCCCTTTTTCTTCATAGGAAGCGGCCAGGTAGTAGAGGGCTTGGTCGTATTGAGGCCGATCTTTCAAAAGAGCCTGAAAGTCGGAAATCGCTTCCTGGTACTTGCGTTGTTGCAGGTGAATAATACCGATCTTCAGCCGAGTCTCCAGATCCTCAGCGTCTTGTTGAGACAGCACTTGAAGCTGTTCCAAGGCCTTGTCGTAAAGCTGCTGACGAATGTAGAGGTTGCTCAATCGATGGCGCGCTTGGACATGACTCGGGTTGATCATCAGTAAACGAAGATAGGTGGCTTCGGCTTCATCAAATCTTTCGGTCACCTCGTAAATGTAAGCCAGGTCCAAGATCGCTCGATCGAAGAAAGGATTGATCTGCAGTGTTTCCAGGTACGCAGCTTCGGCCTGGTCGTAAAATTTCATGTCCAGAAAAACCCTCGCCCTATAGTAGTGCGCCAGAGGGTTGTCGGGAAGCAGGGTTTTAAGATGCTCCAAGGCTTCCAGGGCTTCTCGAAATCGGTTTTCCTGGGCGTACAAAGTCCCCAGCAGAAGATACGCATCGTGGTTGGACGGATTGAGGGTGATCACGCGTCTGTAGGCTTGGATGGCCTTGTCATTGTGACCTGTCCCGGCATAAAGGCGGCCCAAAAGAACAAAGGCATTCTCGTAGTTCGGATCGACTTCCGCCGCTCTTTCCGCCAGTTTCAATGCCTCTTGCACTTTGCCCTGACGCACATACAGAACAGCCAGGTCCGTCAGAATGGTAGGGTTTTCAGGATCGAAAGCTAGAGCCTGCTGGTAAGCCTTGACGGCCTCTTCGGGCTCATTGACCCGAAGATAGTATTGGGCTAACAGATAAGCCGCATAGGCTTGGGATTTAGGCAGCTTGGGCACGTCACCGGGAACGGAAGGTCCCGTTCGTAGACCGATGGTACTGCAAGAACTAAGAAGCATTAGGCAGATGACCATCAAATAGGTATGCTGTGCGTGCCGCATGCGGACTTTGTCCTTTGAGCGTGAGAGAATAAATCGATCCGGGAGCTATGGACGTTGTCACGTATCACATTTGATGAGAACCGTCAACGTTGAGGCAGATCCGATGGAATATCCACGACTGCGTTTTGGCTTGGAAGCGGTTCCCGTGCAACATGCTGGGCGTTCTTACATCTTGCTGAGAGACCGTCTTGGATACAATGAAAACCCCGTGCTGCTTCATCCGGAGTTTGCCCCGTTTCTGGCCCTTATGGATGGGCGGCATTCCATTCGCGATATTCAGGCTTTCTTCTTGCGCCGAACAGGCCAACTTCTCTACAGCGAACAGATTGAAGAAGTGGTTCGCATTCTGGATGAAAACCTCTTTCTTGACAATGAGCGCTTTGCCGATTGTGTGCAGAAGGAGATTCAGAAGTTTCGAGAAGAACCTGTAAGGCACATGCGCCACGAAGGAAAAAGCTATCCTAAGGAACCTGAGGAACTTCGCGTGTTTCTGGATGCCATGCTTCGTGCCGGTTTGCCCCTTGTTGAACTCACCAACCGTGAAGCATTGGTGGGCTTGGTGGCTCCCCACATCGACATCAAGGCAGGATCGACCACCTTTGGCTGCGCCTATGCAGCACTCACGCGTATGGAACCTCCGGACGTATGGATCGTTTTGGGGACAGGTCATGAACCCATTGAAAATGCTTTCGCTGTCACCCTCAAGGATTTCGAAACACCCCTTGGGCTTGTTGCCTGTGATCGGGCTCTTGCTTCAGAAATCGTTCGACGAGCCCCGCGGGACGTCCTGGCAGGGGAATATGCTCACAGCAGAGAACACACCATCGAGTTTCAGGCGGTGTTTCTCGCGCATGTGCAACCCAAGGCTCAACTGGTACCTGTTCTATGTTCTTTTGGAGTTGAAGACTGGGAGTCTCAAAAACCGGAGATTGACGGGTTTTGCGAGGTCCTGCGTCAGGTATCGGAAGAGTCAGGAAAATCCGTGGGTTTTTTGGCCAGTGTGGACCTGGCTCACATCGGCCCAAGGTACGGAGATGATTTTCGACCCAATCGTCTGACCGTGCAGGAACACATGGAGGCGGACCGAAAGCTTTTGGAGACACTGGTCATTCCACATTCCGAAGCCTTTATGGAAGAAATTCTTCGAGACGGCAACGGTCGTAAGGTCTGCGGTGTTCCTCCACTTTATGTGTTGAGCCGCGTGCTTCAGGGCAAAGCCCAAGGCCGAGTCCTTCATCACGATCATGCCGTCGTGGATTCACAGGGATCTTTTGTCACCTTTGCCGCCATGGCTTTCGTTCCCTTCAAGCCGCCCACATCCTGAAAACCGTCAGGGCCCTCCATCCCAACCCCCCGTAGGGCCGAACCTACCTCCCCGCCCCTAGATGAATCATCCTGAAGGGCGGACCGACGTGTCCGCCCACACAGACAGCCGGTTCCGCTACTGGAAGTGACCAAAGTCCCCCGTAGGGCGCATGGAGGCGAAGCCGAAATGCGCCGCCAAACAAAACTCCACGGGGTACGTTTCCGTTACGACGCACCATGGGTCTTTTTCTACCGCCACTTATGTATTCAAGATCTTTAGACCACGGGGTACGTTTCCATTACGACGCACCATGGGTCTTTTTCTACCGCCACTCATGTATTCAAGATCTTTAGACCACGGGGTACGTTTCCATTACGACGCACCATGGGTCTTGCAACTTCGAATCGGCTATGCCGTTCCTAGTGTGACGGCAGATTTTGCTTGCTTGGGTATGAGGACAGATTTCGCTTCGCTTCATCCGCCCTACGGTGGGTGATGGCGGATTCCGGCTTCGCCTGCATCCGCCCTACGGGTTGTGGGATGGTGGGCGATCTTGTCAGGAGAAGGGATGGGTGCTAAGGTTCCAAAGAAACACGCCGGAAGGAGGAGCCTTGCCCATGAGCCTCGCCGGGTCGTCTTTGAGCGAAAGGGAAGTGAAGAAGTGGATCGCTCAAAGCCTGAACACCTTTTTCGAGAGAAAGCGAAAGAGGTTATATCGGAAACGCTTGCCGCGTTTGTGTTTGTGAGGGAAAACGAACGGTGCGCCCGTGAATTTTCCCTGATGGAAAGGGTGGTTCGCGTTGAGGAAGAGCTCCGAGCCCTCAAAGAAATCCAGATTGCTCAATTCCAGGGTTCGGAAAAGCGCTTTGAAGCGTTGCAGCGTGAGATAAGCGGTTTACCCAGCTGCAATGGATCATTGGCTTGGGTTTTGGGCTTTTGGCAGGGCTCATGGGGACGCTGCACCATTTGGGCTGAGTGGTAGATGTTCTTCCCAGGCCTTTCATGGTTCATGTTCCGGCGAAAACGCCGTCACATCGTCCAGGCTGGGCGCATCGGTTAGAAGCATGACCAGTCGGTCTACACCGAGAGCGATCCCCGCGGCCTTATCCAAAAAATCCAGGGTTTCCAAGAACTTTTTGGGCCAAGGATACACATCACGGCCTTCGTCGGCTCGACGAGCCAGCGTTTCTTGAAAGCGTTTCTCCTGCTCTTGGCGGTCCGTTAATTCAGAAAAACCGTTGGCCAGTTCCACGCCGGCCCAATAGAGTTCAAAACGTTCGGCGACCCACACATCCTGGTGTCTTTTGAGCCGTGCCAACGCTGCTTCCTGGGGTGGATAATCACAGAGAAACGCGGGTCGAGGAAAACCCAAACGAGGTTCAATACGATCCACCACATCTTCGCTGAATCGATCGGCGTCGTAGTGCGTCCATGGATCCCAGCCCGCCCAGTTTTGAAAAGCCGTCCGAACCGTCCAGCGATGCCACGGCTTGAGCACAGACATCTCATGCCCCTGGTAGAAAAAACACGGAAATCGCCCCACGAACCGGCATACATGGTCCAGAAGATCTTCGCAGTCCTTCATGAGCGCTTCATAGCTTTCCCCTCGCCGGTACCATTCCAGAAGCGTGAATTCAGGATGATGACGTTTTCCTCTTTCCCCCTTTCGAAAAACAGGGCAGATTTGAAAAATCCTATCATAGCCGGCAGCAAGGAGCCGCTTCATGTAGAGTTCAGGACTGGTTTGTAGATACCATGTTTCGGAACGCACCGCATCGATATGGCATTCGGGAGCAGGGGCAGGAGTGCGCACAGGGGTTTGCACTTCCAGGAAACCGCGTTCCACAAAGAAGAGCCGTATCCCGTGAAGGATACGGCCCCGCATTTCCAAACGGCCGCGTTTAGCGGCAAGAGCCTCGAGGGAAGTCATCAGCTGGAGGCCTTCACCCTTTCCACGTAGGTTCCTGTTCGCGTATCCAGCTTGAGGACATCCCCTTCTTCGATGAAAAGAGGCACCTGAATCTCGTAGCCCGTTTCCAAAGTCGCCGGCTTGGTGGCCCCTGAAGCCGTATCACCTTTAACACCCGGATCCGACTTAATGACTTTTAATTCGACAAAATTAGGCAAGGAAATGCCTATGGGAGAACCTTTGAAGAAGAGCATGTCCACGTGAAGGTTTTCCGTAAGAAAATTCTTGGCATCTCCGACGGAGTCTTCGGTAAGTTCCACCTGTTCATAGGTGCTTGTGTTCATGAAGTGGTACCGGTTGCCTTCTCTATAAAGGAATTCCATTTCCTGCTCGTCCAAATCCGCGGCCATAAATTTATCACCCGACCGGTAGGTACGATCAAATTGGGTGCCTGTAATCATGTTGCGCAACCGGCACCGATACAATGCCTGGCCTTTACCAGGCTTGGAAAATTCGAAATCTACGATGAGGTAAGGTTCTCCGTCGATTTCCAGTTTCAGACCCTTTCTCAGGTCGCTTGCCGTCAGTGTGACACCCATGGTCTTCGTCCTCTCTACCGTTTCTTTTCAGTTGACCTCAAAACATCGGCGCATCATACAGAGCACAAGAAAGGTTGGTCAAGAAGGGAGGTAAGGGTTCATGAAAAATGGCGCCGAAGAGTCGAAAATCTCCCTATGTTTTCTAGGTGTGGGTGAGGCGTGTGACGAAACCCAGCCTAACACCAGCCTTCTGGTTCGAGCTCGGCAGGCTGATAACATGTCCACGCCCGTTGAAATTCTTTTGGATTGTGGCTTTTCCGTGCCGCACCGCTACTTTGATGTCTGTGCGAATCCCGAATCCTTGGATGTTCTATGGGTTTCTCATTTTCATGGAGACCATTTTTTTGGAATTCCTTTATTGCTGCTACGTTTTTGGGAAATGAAAAGACTGAAACCTCTTGTTGTGGTCTCTCAACCCGGCGCGATGGGGACAATCCTTCGGGCCATGGATCTCGCCTACCCCGGGTTTGTGAAGAAGCTTACCTACCCCCTGGAAGAAGTGGTTCTGGTAGAAGGAAATACGGTTCAAGTGTGCGGGACCACGTGGCGGGCAGCCGCGACGGAACACGGCCAGAAAAATCTCAGTGTGCGTCTCGACGGCCCTGGGTGGCGTTTGTTCTACAGTGGAGACGGTCGTCCCACGACGGAGACCCAAGCTCTGGCGGAAGGCTGTGATTTGGCGGTTCATGAAGCTTTTGTGCTCGACGGCGAAAATTCCGTGCCCGGCCATGGCACCATCCATGGGTGTTTTGAATGGGCACGAGCGGCGGGCGTTCGTCGGTTGGCTCTGGTGCACATTCAAAGGGACGTCCGCCGAAAACAGTGGCGCGAAATCCTGGAAACGACCGCCGCCTGCCGGGACCTCAACGTGTTTGTGCCCACTTCAGGCGATACAATCCATTTGTAGGGGTGTATTCAAGGCGCGAAGGGAGCCTATTTCCCGGGTATACATGAAACCTTCGAGCGGACATGTCGATTCATGACCCTTTCCGAGAGCTCGCAAGACCAAGGTTTTTCAAGGCATTTGAGGGTAGGGGCGACGCGCCGCCTCGCCCCTACAAACCGGAGACAGTCTCTTTCAGTTTGAAGGCTAAAATTCGATGCCTTTTTGAGCTTTGATGCCTTGGTCGTGATAGTGGTGTTTGACAGGCACCATTTCCGTGACGCAATCGGCCATGGCACAGAGATCCTTGGGCGCGTTACGGCCGGTGATCACCACATGGCATTGAGGGGATCTTCGACGTAGACCTTCAAGCACATCGTCGACCGGAAGGAATCCGTGGGAAAGCACCACATTGAGTTCATCAAGAATAACAAGATCATAATGGTCCGACGTGATGGCCTGCAAGGCCTTTTTCCAACCCTGACCGGCCAGGACGCGGTCTTCGTCGGGAGAGGCGCTGCGCCAGGTGAATCCTTTTCCCAAAGTCACCCATTCCACGGTCGGCAAGGCACGCGCTGCGGCTTGTTCTCCCGGGTGCCAGGCTCCTTTGATGAACTGCAGTACCAGCACACGCATGTGATGGCCTGCCGCGCGCAATGCCAAGCCTAAGGCGGCCGTGGTTTTTCCCTTGCCGTCCCCGGTAAAGACCATCAGGAGGCCTCGGGTCGTCATGGGCTTTTCCTTCGGCTATTTTTCTTCACCGATTCGAATGCCGTTACTGGGGTCTTTATGCAGCTCAAAGGCATCGTGCAGCACTCGAACGGCCAGTTCGGTATATTTTTCGTCGATCACGCACGAAATCTTAATTTCGGATGTGCTGATCATGTGAATGTTGATGTTTTCCTTGGCCAAGGCATTGAACATGACACTGGCCACGCCCGTATGGCTTCGCATTCCCACACCGATGATGGACACTTTGGCGATGTTGGGATTGCCATGCACATAACCGGCTCCAATTTCCTTGGACACTTTTTCTGCCAAGGCCACTGTTTTTTCATAATCGGCCTTGGGCACCGTAAAGGAAATGTTGGCGCGACCCGGCACTGCGCTGCTTCCTTGAATGATCATATCCACATTGATGCCGGCTTCCGCAATGGGATGAAACAGTTTGAAAGCCATGCCCGGCACGTCGGGGACATCGGTGACGGTGACACGTGCTTCTTGTTTACTGTACGTGATCCCTGAGACCACGACCTTTTCCATGTCCGCATCCTCCTGGGTGACAAGCGTTCCCGGATCGTCCGTAAAAGATGAGCGCACCCAAATGGGCACGTTGTATTTCATGCCAAACTCCACAGAACGTATATGCAAAACCTTGGCGCCCATGCTGGCCATTTCCAGCATTTCTTCGTAGCTGATCCGTCGAAGCTTGCGCGCTTTGGCATACACGTTGGGGTCCGTGGTGTAGACACCTTCCACATCGGTATAGATTTCGCAAGCATCAGCTTTCAAGGCCGCTGCTAGAGCAACGGCTGTGGTGTCCGACCCGCCACGCCCCAGGGTGGTGATGTTGCCCTCATCGTCATAGCCCTGAAAGCCGGCCACCACGACAATCTTTCCTTCCCGAAGCTTTTCCACAACGGGCAGGGTTTCAATCCAGCTGATTCTGGCATGCCCATATTGGTGATCGGTGATGATGCCGGCCTGGTAACCCGTCATGGAAACGGCTTCAAAGCCCATGTCTTTGACGGCCATGCTGAACAGCGCAATGGTAACCTGTTCTCCGGTGGCCAAGAGCACATCCAATTCTCGGGGATCTGGATGGGGACTCATTTCATGCGCCAGAGCAATGAGTCGATCCGTATCGCCGGCTCGGGCTGAAAGAACCACCACCAAATCGTCTCCAGATTTTTTTCGCTCCACCACCCGTTTCGCCACCGATCGAATCCGTTCTACGTTGGCGACGGATGTTCCGCCATATTTTTGCACCACCAAAGCCATTTCAGGGAATCCTCCTTTGTACGGTCTACGCCCTTAAGGCCTATGGCTTTTAGCACAACTTGTTTGTGTTTCAAGGGAAATGTTCGTGCTGCGCCGCTAAGGGCTTAAGAGGCCGGCTCATGCAGCCAAAAGGAAGGCGTCGGTAAGCGTGTAGCACTCTGGAGTCGTTTCAGGAATTCCGCACGAGGAATTTCCCGGGCTCCCAGGCGTTTGAGGTGCCCTGTGGTGACCTGGCAGTCAATGAAGGCGTCGTCCAAGGTTTTAAGGCGTTCCACAAGGTGTACCAGAGCCACCTTGGAGGCGTCCGACACAAGACTGAACATGGATTCACCGAAAAAGACACGACCCAGCGCCACACCATAGAGGCCTCCCACAAGACGGCCGTCCAGCCAGGTTTCCACACTGTGAGCCGCCCCCAGCCGATGCAGGCGGTGGTACGCCTCGATCATGTCCGGCACGAGCCATGTCTCTTCGCCTTTACGCATGCGCACCAAAGCGCACGCTTCAATGACGGCTCGAAAAGCCGTATCAAAGGTGATGCGAAACCGACCCTTTTTCAGCACGCGGCGAAGGCTGTGGGAGATTTTCAATTCCTGGGGAAAGAGCACCAGTCTTGGATCAGGAGACCACCACAGGATAGGGGTTCCTGGAGCGTACCAGGGAAAAATGCCCTGCCGATAAGCCAGAAGCAGCCTTCGAGGGCTTAGGTCTCCTCCAATGGCCAAAAGACCGTCAGGCTCCGCCAGTTCGGGCGGTGGAAAGACCAGGTCTTCATTGAGGCTGAAGATCGTCATGATGCCTTGAAAAAACGTCTCAAACGACACCCGCGCTTTCTCAATCCTCGAAGACGAAAGCCATGCTCTCGGTCACCACCAGATTTTCTTGCTCCCCTGCTTCGTCTCGACAAAGCACGGTCACTCGGCCGCCTTTCTGCAAGCGACCGAAAAGGATTTCTTCCGCCAGAGGATCCTTGATTTCCTTTTGGACCACACGAGCCAAGGGGCGGGCTCCAAAAGCCGGGTCATAGCCCTTTTCGGCCAACCATCGCCGAGCCTTTAAGGACAATTGAACGGCGATCTTCTTTTCCGCCACCTGTCGGTTCAATTCGTCCATGAACTTGTCCACGATTTTTTCCATGATGGAAAGATCCAGCCCGGCAAAGGGAATGATCCCGTCCAAACGATTTCGAAACTCGGGACTGAAAAGCTGTTCGACGGCCTTCATCCCTTTGGAGGCACGATCATCCTTTTCTTTGACCGTACCAAACCCGATAGATGAGCTGCTCATTTCTCGAGCCCCGGCGTTGGAAGTCATGAGAAGCACCACGTTACGAAAGTCGGCTTTCTTTCCATTATTGTCCGTCAAGGTGGCGTAGTCCATCACCTGCAAGAGAATACTGAAAAGGTCCGGATGAGCCTTCTCGATCTCGTCCATGAGCAGGACACAATGGGGATGTTTTCGAATGGCGTCGGTAAGGAGACCCCCTTGATCAAAGCCGATGTAGCCCGGCGGGGCTCCGATGAGGCGGGCGACGGCGTGTTTTTCCATGTATTCGCTCATGTCAAAGCGCAGAAAATGAATCCCCAAGATGGCCGCCAACTGCTTGGCCACTTCCGTTTTCCCCACCCCCGTCGGGCCGATCAGCAGAAAGGAACCGATGGGGCGATCGGGGACACGCAATCCCGCCCTCGATCTTTTGATGGCGGTGGTCAGGGCTCGAATGGCTTCATCTTGGCCGAAAACTTTTCGTTTCAGCTCCTCCTCCAGATGTTTCAGGCGTGCCTGATCGGAGGCGGAAACCGAACGTGGCGGTATTTTGGCCATCTTGGCCACAACTTCCTCGATATCTTTCACATGAACAACGCGGCGGGTTCGATGATCGGCCTTCAAACGCAAGCTGGCTCCCGCTTCGTCCATGACATCAATCGCCTTGTCCGGCAGATACCTGTCGTTGATGTGTCGTGCCGACAGTTCCGCCGCAGCTTTTAAAGCGGCAGCCGCATAACGCACTCCGTGATGTTTTTCATAGGATTCTCGAAGCCCTTGAAGGATCTGGTAGGTTTCTTCGACACTGGGTTCATGGATTTCGATTTTTTGAAAACGCCGACTCAGGGCCCGATCTTTTTCGAAGTGGTTCTTGTATTCTTCGTAAGTCGTAGAGCCGATACAACGAATGGTTCCCGAAGCCAATACGGGTTTAAGGATATTGGAGGCGTCCATGGATCCACCGCTGGTGGCTCCGGCCCCGACCACAGTGTGAATTTCGTCGATGAAAAGAATGGCCCCCGGCTTGTTTCTCAGTTCATTGATCACCGCTTTGAGCCGGGCCTCAAAATCACCGCGGAATTTGGTTCCGGCCAGCAAGGCCCCCATATCCAAGGCGTAGATTTCAGCCCTTTGAAAGCTTTCTGGCACTTCCTTGCGATGAATTTTGAGTGCCAAACCTTCGGCGATGGCCGTTTTGCCGACACCCGGATCTCCAACAAAAATGGGATTGTTCTTGGTGCGTCGCCCAAGAATCTGAATCGTTCGAAGGATTTCCGTTTCCCGCCCGATAAGGGGATCAATGAGACCTTGAGCCGCCTTTTCGGTCAGGTTGGTGGTAAACCGTTCCAAGGCCGATGATTTTTCGGGTTTTCTTTGAGGTCGCGGAGCCAGTCCCGCTCCAGGCCTTTCCGTAGGGTTTTCGGCGACCTTGGATATTTTGTGGGAGATGTATTCCAAAACATCAAGGCGTGTCACCCCGTGCGTTTTCAGGAAATACACCGCGTGCGAACTTTCCTCATGAAACATCGCGGCAAGAATGTCCCCCACATCCACATGGCGTTTTTCCGCCCCCTGCGCATGCAAGACAGCCCTCTGCAAGACCCTCTGGACCGCCAGTGTCTGAATGGGATCCCTTTCCACCGACTGAGGCAACCGTTCCAGACGGTGTTCAAAAAATTCCTCCAGTTGCTGCTTCAGACGATCCAAATCCGCACCGCAATGGTAAAGGATCTCGGCGCCTCCAGCGTCTTGCAGAATGGCGTAAAGAATATGTTCCAAAGTAAAAAATTCATGACGGCGCGTCTTGGCTTCGCGGACCGCCGCCGAAAAGGCCATTTCCAATTCCCGGCTGATCATGGCGGGAACCTCTCCTTACTTCAGGCTTGTTCCATGGTGCACTTCAAAGGAAAACCATTTTTGCGGGCCAAATGGTGCACCATTTCCACCTTGGTTTCCGCAATTTCTTCCGGATAAACGCCACAGACGCCCACACCGTTTCGATGCACATGCAACATGATCTCCGTGGCCTCGGCTGTGGTTTTGTGAAAAACCTTTTCCAAAACTTCGACCACAAACTCCATGGTCGTATAGTCGTCATTGTGCAGGAGAACCTTGAACATGGGGGGTTCGACCACTTCCTCTTCCAGTTGGCTTTCTAAGCCTTCTCGGTATTCAGGATCGTGTTCGCTCATACGCCTCGGCCCCTTTTTCAATTTCTCCTTCTTGAGAAGGCATGATTCCTTTATGCTTTTAAAACCTGCCTTTGAAAAATAACGCCATGAGCCGTGGAGTCAAGCGCGGCGTCAAAGGGTGAACAATCAAGGAGGCATAGGTATGGCAGGCAACACCTTTGGTCGGCTTTTTCGGGTGATGACCTGGGGAGAATCCCACGGTCCGGCATTGGGCGCGGTCATAGACGGCTGTCCTCCGGGTATTTCCCTTTGTGAAGCCGACATTCAACAGGATCTGGAGCGGCGTCGGCCTGGCAAGAAGCTCACCACAGCCCGCAAGGAACCTGACGTGGTGCGTATCTTATCCGGCGTCTTTCAAGGCTTGACCACAGGCACGCCTATCAGCCTGATGATCGAAAACAGAGACGTTCGCAGTCGAGACTATGAAGCCCTAAAGGACCTGTATCGGCCGGGTCATGCCGATCGTACGTACGAACAGAAGTACGGCGTTCGAGATTGGCGTGGAGGAGGGCGCAGCTCGGGGCGGGAAACGGTGGCTCGCGTGGCGGCCGGAGCCGTAGCCAGAAAATTTTTGGCCCAGGAAGGGATTCATGTCCGCGCCGGAACGGTGGCTTTAGGATCTGTGCACTGTGACCCCACCGATTGGGACGAAGCCCTGAAGAATCCCGTTTTTTGCCCGAATCCTGAAGCTGCCAAGGCCATGGAAGAGCATCTTCAAGCCGTTAGGGCCGCTGGGGATTCCATTGGAGGCATTGTGCTCATCGTGGCGTCGGGATGCCCGGCCGGCTTGGGAGAACCCGTCTTTGACAAGCTGGATGCTCGTTTGGCGTCAGCCCTCATGTCCATTGGGGCCGTTAAAGGTGTGGAGATCGGAGCCGGGTTTCAGGCGGCTTCCATGTTGGGAAGCCATCACAACGATCCGGTTACGGTCCATGGATATGCGTCCAACAATGCAGGCGGTGTCCTGGGAGGGCTATCCACAGGTATGGACCTGGTGGTGAAAGTGGCGGTGAAGCCCATTCCTTCTGTGGCTGTGCCGCAAAAAACCGTGACTCGAGACGGGACGGAAACCACCGTGCGCATTGAAGGGCGCCATGATGTGTCGGCCATTCCTCGCATTGTGCCTGTATGCGAAGCCATGGTCCTCTTGACCTTGGCGGATTTCATGCTCCATCCGTACCCTTATCGGCGGGACCACGTTTCTCGGTAAGAAGCTTTTGCAAAGCCTCGACCAGGTCTTGCATACGATAGGGCTTCATGATGCACCCGCTGGCGCCGAACATTTTGGGATGTCGAAAGATTTCATGGGCGGCATCCCCGCTGGCGACCAGGACAGGAATGTGCGGGTACTGAGCTTTCAGGATTTCCAGGCAACGTCGCCCCCCCATGCCGGGCATGCTGAGGTCCAGAATGAGAGCATCGGTGGATCCTTTGTTTCGAGCCAAAAAATTCAACGCTTCTTCCGCCGAATCGGCCGTATCCACCACGTACCCTTGGGCTTCCAACAGCCCTTGGATGAGTTCCAAAAGCATGGGCTCATCATCCACCACAAGAAGCCTTGCCCCCAACCCAATCGGTTCATGGTCTTGAGTCACCGTTTCAACTCCAAGGATCGGCTCTTCGAGCGCCCAGGGTTTCACAGGAAAGTCCACCATAAAGGTGGTTCCTTGACCGGGTCGGCTCTCACAGAAGATGTGTCCGTCATGGTTCGCCACGATACCATAGACGGTGGAAAGGCCTAAACCTGTACCTTTTCCGGGGCCTTTGGTCGTGAAAAAGGGATCGAAAATGCGGTCCCGAATGTCCTCAGGAATGCCCCCGCCCGTGTCCGCGACCTCCAGTCGAAGCCAAACCTGGGCGTTTTTGTCCTTATGGGATCTTGTCCGCACACGAATGGTTCCTGGGTTGTCCACTCCGATGGCGTCTCGAGCATTGGCCGTCAAGTTGATGATCACCTGTTCCACTTGCAACCGATCGGCGACCAGGAGGGGAAGGTTCTCTTGCAGGTCTTTCTCAATGACAATCATGCGAGGAATGCTCTTTTGGAGAAGATCCAGGGTTTCTTGAACCACCTCGTTCAAGGACATGGGTTCGAGAACGGGTTCCGTTTGTCGAGCAAAGGAAAGAAGACGTCGAATCAAATCACGCGCCTTAAAAGAAGCCTCCTGCACTCGAGACAACCAACGGCTTCGAGGATCCTCGGGATCCGTTCGGTTCAAAGCCATTTCCAAGTAGCCGGACATGGCTTGCAAAAGGTTGTTGAATTCATGAGCGATGCCGCTGGCCAGCGTGCCGAGGGATTCCATTTTCTGGGTTTGGGTGAGCATTCTTTCAAGATGTCGGCTTCGCTCCAAGGCTTCCGTCTTTTCGGTGATATCCCGAGCCAAGACGCGAAAGCCGATCTTGCGTCCCTCTTCATCTCGTCGCACTCCTGCGGAAATTTCCACCGTCTTGCGCCGACCCTGCGTGTCATGGATGGTAAAGTCCTGAAGACCTAAAGAACTCCCCGAGGCGAAGATTTCAGAGAAAAAGGCACGCATTTTTTGGGCTGTCTCTTCATCTGTAAAATCCCGATAGGTTCGTTTTTGAAGCTCTTCCCAGGAGCATTCCAATATCTTCAGTGTCGCCGGATTGCAAAAACTGACGCGGCCATTGGGTTCCAGCTCCATATAGGCCTCGTCCATGGTTTCCATGATTTGGCGGTATTTTCTCTCGCTTTCCTCCAACATTTTTTGCGCTTCATATTCCGCCGTGGCATCTCTTAAGACCATGACCACGCCTTGAATCATGCCCGTATCATCCCGAAACGGCGCCGCACTGTAGGTGACAACCACAAGGGATCCGTCGGCGGCAGAAAGCAGACCGTATCCGGGTAGATGGTGAGGTGTGCCGGTTGCCAGAACACGTTGATCCAGGCTTGTCACGGGCTTTTTTGTCTTGGAATCCACAATGGAGAGGATCCGTTGCGCAGGTTTTCCCAAAGCCTGGGAACGCCACCAGCCTGTGATGCGTTCGGCCTTTTCATTCATGCGCACGATCCGTCCCGAGGTGTCGGTGACGATAACCCCGTCTTCAATGGATTCCAGAATCCGATGGAGCTCACTGCTTTGGGCCATCAAAGCTTTTTCCCGTTCAAGCACAGCCTGTGAGCTGCGTTGAATTTCCTCGGCGAAGAGATGTAGTTCCATAAACGGGGAGGCTTCGGCGGCTTTGAGAATTCCGTCGGGTTTTTGATGTCGTGCAAAGGCATCCCACTGGTCTTTGAGGTGCATGATGGGCTGGACGATGATGCGGTCAATATTTCTCTTGAACGCCAGCAGAACACTGAAAACGGCCAGGAACAAAAAGAGAACGCCTCCAACAGCCCACAGCAGAGGAGGCAGCAGAGTCTCCACCACAGGCTTTCCTACAACAAGGGTCCAGTTCCAAGGGCTCACCTGCCATGTGTAGGCGACCATAAGCCGATGGCCGAAAGTCCCCACAAAGAATTGAGGTTGCCAGGATGAGAGGGCTCGCTTCACGAGAGGTTCATAGCCTAAATTCTCCTGGGAGCGCATCACCCGAGGATCTGGGTGATAAATCACGTTTCCGAAACGATCCAGCACAAGCACCACGTTTTCGGGAGCGCTTTCCGAAAAGTCTCGAATCAGGCGCTCCAAATTTTCCAGGTTCAGCTCTCCTGCGGCGACATAGCGATCGGCACGTACCAAGACCGAAAGTGTCAGGGTTTTTAACCGTGCACTGAAATAGGGAACAGACAGGGCGGGCCATTCCTGAAGGTCGGGAAAATGCGATAGGGGAATGTCCACCGAGGCGGGTAGGGACAGAAGCGCCGGCTTCCCTTCCCGCTTTTCCACCTTTCCCTGAAAGACAAAAACCCGGTGAAACTCAAGGGGTGAAGAGACAAGGAGCATCTGCTCGGCCTTGTTTTCCTCCTCTGCAGAAAAAGCCATGTTTCGTAGTGTGCGATGAGCGCTGGAAAGCAGCGTGGCGATATAGCGATCAACGGTTCTCACAAAAAATTTCTGGGCTCTATAGATTTCCTGAAGTTGCACCAACGCGGCCACAGAGACGGCTAGAAAGGACAGAACCGCCAGCGGAACGAGAAGGCGTTTGAGAAAAGAACTCTGCACCAAGTCATGGAGTGGTGGTTTAGGATTCATGACGCGCCTCCACTCATCCACTCCAGCACGACGAACCGGCCATTTCTCACGGCCACAATGTAAAAATCGCCCGAGGCATCTCCGAACGCGTCGATATGAATCCTTCCGGACAGGCCGTCCAGGGTTCGAGGACGCGACAAGGCGTCCGAAAGGTGCTCTCGACGGCCCTTAACTTCTTTTAAAACTGTGGCAAGAAAGCTCACGGCATCATAGGCTCGAACAGCGGCAAAAGATGGATCCAAGCCGAAACGTTTACGGTATCGCCAGGAAAACTCACGAAGGCGCTCAGTCGTGTCAATCGGAGGATTGTCTGCAGCGAAAAGAAGCCGCGTGGCGAGTAGCCCCAGTTCAGCCAATAAGGCGTCCGTTTGGGCCCAGCCGGCACTAAGGATCCGGGTTGGAATTTCGGTTTCGGCAAGAGCGCGCACCATCAAGGCCGTATCCCGAGCAGAGCTGATAAAAAGCACGGCATCGGGATTTACTTTTTTGAGTGTCTCCGTCAAGGTTTCCAGAAAAGAGGGTTCCATGGAGTTGTAGGTAAGGCGACAGGAAACGCTTCCCGCCATACCTTCGTACTCCTCCACAAAAGCCGCTTCCCATGGCCTTGTATAGGCGTCGTTGGCCAGGTCTCGTACCGTACATAATGTATGAATCTCCGGCTTACCGGTTACCCAGCGGGCGAGGCCTCGAGCAAAAACGTCAGAAGACGATGTAACACGAAAAAACAAATCCTTTTGACCCCGCAAAAGCGGTGTGGATGTGGTGGGGGAAATGAGAGGCACTCCGGTTTCAAGCGTTACTGAAAGGGCGGCCATGGAAAGGGAACTGGTCATGTGACCAATGATTGCGACGACGCCTCGGGAGGCAAGATCTCGATCCGCTTGAACGGCTCCTTCCGAGCGACCTTCATCATCGAGCACGATGAGTTCCAAAGGACGCCCGTGAATACCTCCCGCGGCGTTCACATCTTCAACGGCCATGCGGGCGCCGTTGCGACCGTGAGTACCCAAGTCCGAGTACGGTCCCGTCAATGTTCCCGAAAAGCCCACTCGAATGGGTTCACGGCCGCATCCTGCAGCCCAAAGGAGCAGGCAGCCAACATAGAGGAAAACATTAGCTTTTTTCACTGCCAACCACCCGGTGCCCGCAACGCAAAGGGCTTTGGGGTCATGGAGTGTTTGCCTTCAGAGCGCGCCGTTTCCCCTAACCAACATCCCTGTAGGGGCGGACCGACGTGTCCGCCCCAAGATTCCGCAACGGACGGTTTTTGATCTTCATTGTTCATGGTTCGATGATTTCCGACGGCACACCTGCCAGCCGCCTTTCCCCAACCCTGTTTTTCATCAGAATATCGCTTCCTCGTTCCCCTGCAAATAGGGGGCGTATTTTTTGTCAGCACCCAGGATATGTTGTTTGAGCCACTGTTCGAGAAAATTCATGATTTCCAGCGTGAGCCCGGTTTCCCCTTTCTGGAACCTCTCAACCATCTGCGACACTTTCTGAACCAGTTTTCGGTGGGTTTCTCGGTGTTGATCCAGATCCGGATATCCGGCCCGTTCCATGGCTTTTTCTTCCGCTTGGAAGTGTTTTCCCGTGTAATCCACGAGCTCCGCAAGCACCTTTTCCAACATGGAATGTCCCTGACCCAACTGCATGGCCTCGTTTAGGCGATTCACCAGCTTAAATAGTTTCTGGTGCTGTTGGTCGAGGTCAAAATCACCGACCGAGTATTCCGAAGACCATTCCATAAGAGGTTTAACGCGGCGTGTGTTCAAAGACACAATGCTACCGTGTCGAATGCCTTGAAATGTTTTTGGCATTCGAGTTCGCAAAGCTACGGGATTGGAAAGGGACGGGGAATCAGAGGCTTCATCACGCTTTTCGGTAAAGACACTTTTCCTTGTCGGCTTTTCTGCCCGAAGATCGTCTGGTTCCTGGCCGCCTCTGCGGGACCTTTGAACCCGCATCGTCTCGCTCATGATTCCCACCACTCGTGCCAATTGCTGGACATATTCGCGCACGACGGCAGCCTGGGCACTGAGTTCTTCACTGGCGGACGCCGATTCTTCCGCGTTGGCCGCATTGCGTTGCACCACCTTGTCCATTTCCGCCACGGCACGATTAATCTGATCAATGCCTTCGGCCTGTTCCCCGCTGGCGGCAGCGATTTCAGCGACCAGTTCTCCAATCTTGGTCGCCGATTCGGTCACCTTGGAAAAACACTGTGAGACGAGACTTGCTGCCTGATGACCTGTTTGCACCTTGCGTACCGTCTCTTCAATGATTCCCGAAGTGCTGCGTGCCGCCTCGGCAGCCCTCATGGCAAGGCTTCTCACTTCATCGGCCACCACGGCAAAACCGGCTCCGGCTTCCCCGGCTCGAGCGGCCTCCACAGCGGCGTTCAACGCCAACAGATTGGTCTGGAAAGCGATTTCATCAATGGTTTTGATGATTTTTTGAGTTTCTGCACTGGCCGTTTCGATTTCAGCCATGGCTTTTTCCAGGTGAACCATGGCCGTCTGGGCATCTTCAAGGTCGGAAGCGGAACTCTTCACAAGGGTGTGAGCCTGAGCCGCATGGTCGGCGTTCTGGCGGGTCATGGAAGCCATTTCTTCCAAAGCTGACGAAGTCTCTTCCAACGATGCCGCCTGTTCGGAAGCTCCTTCCGCCAACTGCTGGCTGGATCCCGCCACCTGGGCGGAAGCATCGGCCACCTGGTCCGCTCCTTCGTTGAGGCCATGAACAGCCTGCACGATCGGATTGGTGATGCGTCGACCGAAAAGCACGGAGACGCCGACGCCGAGAACAAGCATGACCGTTGCAATGCCTACGGCCCACTTCATGGTTTGAGACCTTCCGGCGGCAAGCTTTTCCGTCACTCGGCCGGCCATTTCCATCAATTCATCTTGAGCCATGGTGGTGACCACCAGATAAGTCTTTGATCCCAGGGCTAAAGGCTTGTAGGCCATGAATTTCGCCATCCCTTCAAAGGTGTATTGACCGGTCCCGGCGGCTCCCTCAAGACCCGCTTTCACAAGAGCGGCCAGTTGCCCGTATTTGTCTTCGGTGATGCGAACGCCGTCGGCCAGAGAATACTTGGGATGCGAGACGATAAAGCCTTGAGGATCGATAACGGAGGCATAACCTGTTTTGCCGTGCTTTCTGGATTTCAGGATGTTCCAGACCACGCTCCAGTCGAGATTGACAACCACGACCCCTTCCAGACGCCCGTCAAGGCGGACCGGCACGGCCACTCGAAGCTCAGGCTTTCCGGTGTTTCGAGCGATTTCCACTCCGGTGTTGTAAAGCACCTCGGCCTTCAGGGCTTTTTGAAACCAGTCGCTCTCGGCTCTGGATTGAAAATCCTGCCGGTAAGAACCATCGACGATCTTGATGCGTTCCATGCCGAAGGCATCCAGGTAACGAACCTGCGGATAGAGAGCCTGGGTGCCCTCGGCGGTTTTCACGACGCCGACATGCCACAGGGCTTTGAGTTCGGAAGCAAATTGATTGAAAGCGTTTTCCGCGGAGGCTGCGGTGAACTCGTTCCAGAATCCTACACCGACAAGAATCCATTTCCATTCCGGGTAGTGCTGAAGTGAAACAAAGGCCTCCCGGCCGTCCGAGGATTTGAAACTGCTGAAAACTTCTTTTTTCTGAACAACTTCTTTGACTCGCTCCTGCCAGGAAGGAATGCCGAAGGCTTGAGCGGCGTCCTGACCTTCCAGGCTACGGTCCGGATGAAGCACGATCCGCCCTTCTTCATCAGCAATGAAAACAAAGCCCGTTGTGCCCAGTCTGGCCTGGGCCACTTGATCGCGAATGGCTCCAATACTCTTTTCGGGCACACCCACGTAAAGCATGCCGATAACATCGTCAAATGGGTTCCTCAGGGGTTTGTAAATGGTTTGGTACCAGTCATCGACCACAAAAGCCCGGCCCGTAAAAGGTGTTCCCAGAGAAACCGTCGTGACGACCGCATTGGGGGTGCCGTCCGGGTTAACGGCGGGAATGAAGGTTCCGACGGCGCGTTTTCCTTCTTTGTTTTTCACGGAAGTGGCCACACGGAGCATATCGCCGTCATCGTTCATTTTCTGAAAAATGGTACAGGTGCTTCCCGTAAGCTCCGTGAGTTCATCCACCACATATGCTCGTGTGTCGAAATCTTCCACGGGATAGATGAACTGGGATCCCAGACGGAGAAGAGGAAGTTCCACGCTTTTGGTTTCTTTGGTGAACTGATTGACAGCATTCCAGCGATGCAGCGTGTCGGAAAGATCAGGCTTGCCGTAACGCTGCACAAGAGCTTCCGCCAGCTTGATGTCATTTTGCAGTTGCTTTGAAACCATTTGGCGCTCAGCATCAAAGAGGGCTCGAATCTGGCCGAGTCGTCCTTTAGCCTGCGCTTCCACGGCGGCACGCACTTCGGTCTGAGTTCCCTGACTGATGGCAAGAAAATTGGCAAGATTTGGTGATGCCGCCAATCGTTTCGCGTCGTCCTCCACCTTGGAAACGATGCTGCTGACGACCGTATAATCCCCTTCAAGCAGTGCTGTGAGAAGATGGGCTGCATCTTCTTGTAGAACAGTTGTGATGTACTGGGAGATGTCCGCGGATTGTTTGCCGGACAGGGCCATGTTGACCAGAGTGTTGGTCACAAGAGGCACGGCGACAAGGCTAACGGCGAAGGCGATAAGTTTCATTTTCAGATTGAGCTGCATGCTGTCTGCTCCTTTCTAAATTTTGACCAAGGTTGCTTCCGGCCTATTCGTGATGCCTTCCACAAAAAGTCATCTTGAAGGTCGGCATGGTTTAAGAAAAACTTAAAAGAAAAATGACAGGTCAAGGCTCAGATTTTTCGACACTGCAAGTCGATGTTGTGGTAGGTAAGGGTCGCAAAAAGGCTAAAAGGTATGCCGATAAAAGACTAAAAGTTCATCACCCATCATCATGACAGGAGAATGACGCTCATGGATTTGGAAGCCCTTTATGAACTGGCACCCTGGGAATGGCCCGAAGGAACGAAGGAAACACTGGTGGGCGTGCTGCAAAACAAAAAGGCACCCATCCAGGATCGGGAAATGGCCGCCGAACTTCTTTCGGATATCTCCCTCATGGACGATGCTCTGGCGAGACTCTTACTAAAAATCGCGGCCGATCCCGATGAAGACTCATCCCTTCGAGGCACGGCCGCCGTGGCTTTGGGAGCGTCCTTGGAATACGTCGATATGGAAGGTTTTGACAATCCCGAGGAAAGCCCGCTCTCTGAAGAGCTTTTCGATGAAATTCAAGAAACATTTCATCAGCTTTACCGGGATCCTCGGACGCCTGATGAAGTGCGACGCTCGGTGTTGGAAGCTTCGGTGAGAGCCCCCATGGAATGGCATCGAGAAGCCGTCGCCAGCGCCTATATGTCGCCTCATAAGGACTGGAAACTTTCCGCGGTGTTCGCCATGCGCTGGTTGGAAGGCTTTGATAAGGAAGTTTTGGAATCCCTTCAATCCGAAGATCCTGACATTCTTTACCAGGCCGTGTGTGCTGCAGGAGCTTGGGGTCTTTCAGAAGCAGCTCCCGTGTTGCAAAAAATTCTGGAATCAGATGAAATCGACGAAGATCTCTTTTTCGCCACCGTAGAAGCCGTCGGCACGGTCATGCCTGAGAAAGCCACGGAACTTCTCGGCGATCTGCTCAATAGTGACGATCCTGAAATTGTCGATGCCGTGGAAGAGGCTCTGTCGACGGCCAGGGGGATGTTAATGGTACGACAGGACAAAGGAAACGGTGTGGAATAGGGGAGGCGAAGATCCGTTCGGTACGGAGTTAAGGCAGATCGAGGACGGCTCATGGCTCGAAAGAAAAGGATTCGATGGAATTGGGATCCTGGCAAAGGACTTTTGGCATGGGAATATGTGCGTAACGGCATGGTGCTGGCTTCCAGCGACGGCATGCAACCCGTGGGTGAGTCTCTGGCCGATCTGGCGGACTGGGCGAGTGACCTGGACGATGATGGGCAGGAAGTTGAAGCGCATAGGATCATGGAGGAGTGGGTTGCCATGGCCTGGAGCATACGCCATGAAGTGAACCCGGTGGTGAGGCAGGCCATTGAAGAAGCGTGCCAGGAATGGTGGAACGCCGAAGCGGACGACGACGAGGACTGGGCCTAAAGCAGGCATCTTCCGCTTGCGATAAGGCTGAAATAAAGGTATAGGCTGCGGGCTTGAAAAAGGTGTGGTGAAAATTCGGACAAAAGGAGGAAAAACATGCGACGAAGATTCTGGTGGGGTCTTTTGGCGGTTCTGATTCTTATGGTGGGCGCTGTGAGCGGCGGGCAGGCGGCCGATAAGGTCTACATCAACGGAATCGATGCCAACTTTCCACCGTTCGCCTACATCGATAAAGACGGAAAGCCAGCCGGATTCGATGTAGAAGCCCTGGATTGGATCGCCCAAAACATGGGCTTCAAGGTCGAACACAAAGCCATCGATTGGGACGCCATTATTCCCAGTCTCACGGCACGCAAGATCGATGTCATCGCTTCGGGGCTGAGCGTTACCGAAGAGCGCAAAAAACAGATTGCTTTCACGATTCCCTACTGGCAAATCAAACAGGTACTCGTAGTCAAGAAAGATGCCAACCTTACCGTGGACCAGGTTTTGAACAGCGGCCAAAAAGTGGGGGTGCAGCGGGGAACTTCCGAAGCCAAATGGATGAAGGAAAACCTTATCGACAAGGGCAAGCGATTTGAATTGGTTTATTACGATTCTGGACCTTTGGCGGCCGAAGATGTGCTGAACGGAAGAATCATTGCAGCAGCCATGGATGACGCTCCCGCCCACGAAGTGGTTCGGGAAAAACCCTTAAAAATTTTGGGCAATTTCGGCATGCCGGATGAGACCTTTGCATACGGTGTGCGTAAAGAAGATACGGAATTTCTCAAGATGCTCAACGAAGGTCTTGAAAAGCTGATGAAATCTCCCAAGTGGCAGGAACTGAAAGACAAATATCAGCTGTAACAGCTTGTCCGAGAAAGGATTTTCCCACGGAAGGCGTTTCGGCCGCACCATGCGCGGCCCGAAGGTCCTCGCTTTCTGGAACGGACACGGTAGGGGCGAGGCGGCACCTCGCCCCTCCTTGAAGTGGCAAGAGACCGTGGGACTTGCGATTTCTCGGACAGCCTTCCAGCCATTCCTTGAGACCATTTTCGGAATCTTCAAGCCGTAGGGGGATGCTCCTGCGGCTTTTCACCTTAAGCCCGGAAAAGCTTTCGCAGCACTTTCGATCATGCACCGAAGTTTTCGATGGTTCAGAACCCGTGAGAAAAGGCTGACACAGGATCCATGCAAAATTTCTCGCCTCAAAACGGATCTCGTTTACAACGTGTGACGACTCAGGTCATGGCCGCGCTGCGTCAGGCTCTAGGGGACGATATTGTTTCCGTCCATCCGGAAAAACTGGCGGCATGCGCCGAAGATGCTTCGCACACGCGAGGGGTTCCGGAAGCGGTGGTTACAGCCCGCAACGAACACCAGGTTGTGCGCCTTATGGAACTGGCCAATCGGTATCTCTTTCCGGTGACACCACGAGGTATGGGGACAGGCTTGGCTGGTGGGGCCAGCCCCATTGAAGGCGGTGTGGTGCTGGACCTTTCTGGCATGAATCGCATCCTGAGCATCGATACAGAAAACCTGGTGGCTGTGGTTGAACCCGGTGTAATAACGGCCGATCTCAAGCGTGCCGCCAAGGCTCATGGTCTCTATTACCCTCCAGACCCCGCAAGCATTGACACCTGCAGCATCGGAGGAAACGCCGCCACCAACGCCGGGGGGCCTTCCTGTGTCAAGTATGGGGTCACTCGAGATTATGTGCTTGGACTGAACGTGGTTCTTCCTACCGGTTCTCTGGTCCGCACGGGATGCCAAACGCGTAAAGGTGTCGTGGGCTATGACCTCACGCGACTTATCGTGGGCAGTGAAGGCACTCTCGGCATTATCACGAAACTCATTCTGAAGCTGATACCTCATCCTCCCGCAGTCACCACGCTGGTGGCCCTTTTTTCTGACATGTTCCAGGCCATGAAGGCAGTCTCGGGTATCCTGACCGCCGGTTTGGTTCCGTCGGCCTTGGAATTCTTGGACCGACGCTGTCTGGAGTTGGTCGGGGATTTGCTCCCGTTTCAGGAAGCCCAGGGGGCGGGATCTTTTCTTCTTGTGGAAGCCGACGGACATCCTCAAATGATTGCTCAGGAAATCGAACGCATGGGTGAAGTGTGCCTGGAACACGGAGCCCGTGAAGTGTTGTTGGCTCCTGATGCGGCCAAGAGGGAAAAAATGTGGGCGGTACGCCGGGAAGTGTCTCTGAGAATCGAGCACAGCGCCGCCGTCTATATTCCCGAAGATGTGGTGGTTCCTTTGGGTCAAATCGCCGACTTTATCGGCTCCGTTCCCGAAATAGAGAAGCACTTTGACTTGAAGATCTATTGTTTCGGGCATGCAGGGGATGGAAACATTCATTTGAACATCACGGCCTGCGAAGGCTGTCTTCCGGAACGGGTGGAAGAGGGCGTTCGTGCCTTGCTCGTGGAAGTGCTGCAAAGGGGTGGGACCATTTCCGGGGAGCACGGTGTCGGAGTAGCCAAACAGCGTTATCTGAGCCTGGAACAAGACGCCGAAATCATTCGATTGCAGATGGCGCTCAAAAAGGTTTTTGATCCGAACCTTGTGCTTAATCCGGGAAAGATCTTTCCTTGGGAACAGGAATGACGGAGGGTCTGAAGGGTGGCTTTAGAACGTTCGGCTTTGGAAGCTGCAGGCAAGCGGTATCGGGAAGAGGGGATCAGTGAAAGGGTTCGGGGTATCGCGGTTTCCGCCATCAAGGAAATGCCGCTTCTGGCCCAAAAGGTTCCCGACTGTATTTCCCTGGGGCAAGGGATTCCATCGTTTCCCACCCCTGGTCACATTGTGGAGGCGGTGTGTCGGCATCTCAGGGAAGCTTCCTGGTCGGGAAAATACACTCTAGGGCCGGGACTTCTCACGCTTCGCAGAGCTTTTGCGGATAGCCTGGTTCGAGAACGGGGCCTTTGGGTTGATCCGGAAACAGAGATCTGCATCACGGTCGGGGCCATGGAAGGGCTGTGCGCGGCCATGCTCGCCCTGGTTGGTCCCGGCGATGAAGTGCTTTTGCCGTCACCCAACTATGCCTCCCACATCGAACAAGTGCTCCTGGCCCAAGGACGCCCGATCTTTTTTCCACTGAAACCCGAAAACTGGCAACTGGACCTGGACAGGCTTCGTGACGCCATTTCCCCTCGAACCAAGGCACTTGTGCTGTGCCATCCTCACAATCCCACTGGTGCCGTCTTTCCCGAAGAAGACCTACGAATAGTGGCCAAGTGGGCTCTGGAAGAAGGGTTTTTCATTATTTGCGATGAAACCTATGACTTCCTCACCTATGACGGACGTCCCTATTTCAGCCTGCTGTCGATCCACGAACTGCGGCGTCAGGTGATCGGCATTTTCAGCTTTTCCAAAAAATACGCCATGACCGGCTGGAGGGTCGGGGCCGTGGTGGCCTCTGAAGATATTTTGGATCATATCATGAAGGTGCATGACGCTACCGTCATTTGCGCTCCCACGCCCTCTCAGGTGGCGGCTCTCGCGGCATTGGAAGGACCTCAGGAATGCGTGGCGCAATTTCGAAACACCCTGCAAGCGAGACGGGACCGGATTTGTGCCCATCTGGAGCGCATGGCTCCCCGTCTTTCCTACATCAAGCCCCAAGGCGCCTACTATGTCATGGTCAAGTTTCCCTCGCAGACGGGTGATTCCATGACCGTGGCCCTTCGACTCCTTCAGGAAGCCCGCGTGATCACCATTCCCGGCAGCGCCTTTGGTCCGGGAGGTGAAGGGCATGTGCGGCTTTCCTTTGGTGGAACGGAAGCAGAGTTGGATGAGGGCATGACGCGCTTCACACAATGGTTTGAAAAACAGGTGGGCTGAAAATGCGAAAACGCCTCGGACAACGGTTCCGAGGCGTTTTGAGCTGGGGGGAAACCTGCGGCCTAGTATCGCGGGCCCCGAGAGGGACGGCTGGGTCGCGGCTTGGCCTGATTGACTTTCAAGGTGCGGCCTTTGAGGTCTGCACCGTTGAGGGCCTTGATGGCCTTGTCCGCGTCGGCGTTCAGTGGCATTTCCACGAAGCCGAAGCCTTTGGACTGTCCGGTTTGACGATCGACGATGATGTTGACACTGCTCACTTCGCCGTACTTGGCAAAAGCATTACGCAGATCGTCTTCCGTGACACTGTAGGCGAGGTTTCCAACGTAAAGATTCATGGAGTATCCTTTGCGCGTGGTTTCATGGCATGAAAGGGTCGGCCGTTTCCAACCACGAGAACGAAACACCAACCCATCACCGAACCCTCGGTGAAGCTTCGTCACATCCCGATGAACCGGCGTTGGCCTATGAAATACAAGGAGAACCATGCGTGGCGGGCTCGATCAGACGGCACATGCCAAAAACGGTTCCCTGGCGACCTCGGCGGGCCAGGATGTCCCCTGCACCTTCGCACAGAACCCAGCGCCTGTCAAACAGATTACGCGCCCGTCACAGCACCAGACTTTCCCCTGGTTTCAAAAGCACCACATGGGTGGAGGTTTCCTTTTCCACGCGTTCTTTCCATGCCGCCGGATCCTGATGAATAATGTCAAAAGTGTCGTAGTGAATGGGAAGCACTTTGGACGGTTTGATGAGCTTGACCGCCCGCAGGGCATCGTCGGGTCCCATGGTGAAATTGTCTCCGATGGGTAAAATGGCCAAGTCAATGCCTTCCTCCCCGATAAGAGCCATATCGTAAAAGAGCCCTGTATCGCAGGCATGATAGATTTTGGAGCCGTCCACGGCGAAAAGGAAGCCGCACGGGTTTCCACCGTAAGATCCATCAGGTAAAGCCGATCCATGGTGCGCGATGGTCAGTTTCACCCGTCCCCAGGCATGGTTTGAGCCTCCGCCGATATGGTGAGGGTGCAGCTTGGTCAGTCCCTGAGCGGCAAGCCAGTTGGAAATTTCAAAGTTGGAAATCACCGTGGCTCCTGTGCGCTTAGCAATGGCCACCGTATCCCCCAAATGATCCCCATGCCCGTGGGAAACAAAGATATAGTCGGCGGGAATTTCCTCGGCTTTGATCGCCGCCAAAGGATTTCCCGTCAAAAAGGGGTCCACCAGAAGATGGGTTCCTTTGGATTGGATCAAAATGCAGGCATGGCTGTACCACGTCACTGTCACGCTCATAGGGCCCTCCCATGTTGCAAGCTTCTGAAAACCGTTTAACCTCTGACGTGTGAGATTCAACTTTCTTCACGGAATTCAAAAACTCCTTCGGACCATGATTGACACAAACTCACTGGGATGACAAGATTCTTGCGGTTCAAGAGACAATTCCCCTAAGGACGTTGGAGAGTGGGTTCATGATTCCAAAAAGAAAGTTCGCCGTCCAAGCTTTGGGGGTGGTTCTTTTCTTTTACGCTTTGGCAAACGCGATCGGAACCGGAAATCTTTTGTGTGATTCCTTCGGGTGCCAGGCTCTGCAAAAGAACGCCTTGTGGTGGGCCGGGGTTCTCTATACAGCCATTCTTCTTACTGCCTACCGCTATGCTAAAATCCTTTTGGGCGGCCTTGTTATTGTGGGTATGGCCGTAGAAAGCATCCTGGTCCTCACCCAGGTGCTGCTAAACCTCTACTGCCCTGCCTGTTTGGGCTATACCACCCTGTTTCTGCTCTGGGTTTTTCTCTCGGGCCCGGAAATTGTTCCCGTCGCCAAGAAAGCTTCGTGGGCCTTGGCCGCAGCCACCCTGGGTTTGGCCCTCCTTATCGTCCCTCTGACACAAACCGTCTGCGCCTGCTCCGAATCACCCTTTTCGACCATAACCGAGGATGACCGGACCCTGTATCTCTTTTTCGAACCCACCTGCACCCACTGCCACGACGTTTTGGCTCTGCTTGAAAAAATGAGCGACAAGGACCGCGTGCGCTTGTGTCCCGAAGCCTGGAGTCTGGCTTCGCTGTGGAAATTGGCGAAGGATCATTGCCAAACCTGCACCAGGTGGTCCCAGCGGACTCGATGCCTTCTGTCCACCTTGACGGTGGTGCGGGCCAACAACGCTTTCTGCATGGCCCGAGGGCTTCCTTATGTTCCCCTCATCGTCCATCAGGGGCGTATTGTGACTGGCGCCGAGGTGCCTGGCTACCTGCTAAGCGTCCTTCAGGATCCTCAAAAGGGTCTTGACCCTCAGGAGCTTTTGCTTCCCCTGGAGTCCGGCGGAAGCTGCACGGTCAATGCCTGTGACTGAATCAGCGTCCAAAGCGCTCATAGCTTGCTTTCAATCGAGACGCCATGACGCGGGCTAGACGGCGAAGCGCCAGCAAGCCGTCTCTAGGATTTTCCTCGAAAATCTGAAGGAGCTTTGCACCGTCCAACTTGATCACCGTGGTCGGCATGGTCGTTTCGCACGTCGCCGTGTAGGTGCGCGGTTCCACAAGAGCCGACCAGCCGAAGACAGCTCCGGGTTCTCCGATGGGAAAGGTAATAGGTGAAGCTCCCCCCGTGGTCAAAGCCACCTGCCCCTCTTCCAGAACGTAAAGATACACGGCAGGTTCGCCGGCCCTAAAAAAAACATGCCCTTCCTGAGCCTGCTCCTCCTGTGCCATGGCCTGAATCCGGTCCAAAACCTCAGCGCTGATCCCCTCAAAGATTTCCGCCTTCTTCAGAATCATGGTCTCCCTCCCTTTGTGCTCTCTTTTCCCATCACCGCATTCCCGCCGCTTTTTCCGAGCACGGAAAAACCTTTCTTGCCCGTTGACCATTTGAGAAAAAAAGAACTAAAATAAAACTCATTGGGAATCGGGAGGTGTGGGGGTACCTCCTGGGCTTTTCCCGTGGAAGCTATCTATGCCTGTGTTCGCGTTGTTTGTCGAGTGGCTTGTGCATCCCATGGTGCCCTCATACTGAAAACGTGACCGACGGGAGGGCTGTCTCGGCCCCGAGGTTCAGAGAAAGGGGCTTGACGGCCGCTCTTCCTTGAAGGAGCCCACACGGAGGCTCATGGCGTCGGCTTGGCTTTAGCGGCGCCGAAAAGACTTTCGAGAAGGGGGGTGATGGTGGGCTGTTAGGCTTTTGGGTTGAAGGACCTGCCTGCTCCACGCAAGGCACAATCGACGGGACGGCGAGACAGGAGAGGTGCATCATGGCTGAAATCGGGCATGGCGGCAAGGAAATTGTGGAACGGATTCTGGACCCCAAGGAAGCTCCCGTAAAGGTAAGGGGGTTGAAACAGGTGCCGGTCCGGAGTCAAATCGCCAATGAAGTGATCGGAATCGCTTACGGGTTTTTCTGTCCTCTGACCGGCTTCATGGGCAAGGAAGACCTGGATTCCGTGGTCAAGCGTATGCGTCTCAAAGATGGAACCATTTGGAGCATTCCCATTCTTTTTGACATGTCCGACCAGGAACTGTCGGATTACGGTATCAAGGCAGGGGATACCATCTGCTTGACCTACCATGACAACCCCATGGCCATTTTTGAAATTTCCGAAATATACTCCTACGACAAGGAGGCCATGTGCCAGTCCATTTTTGGGACGGCCGAAAGCAAACATCCCGGATGCGCTCGAACCTACGCCTACAAGGACAAGTTTCTGGGCGGCGACATCACCTTGGTGACTCCACCCAAGATTAATCCTCCGTTCGATCCCTACTTCATTCCGCCCCTGGAAATGCGCAAGAGGTTCCGTGAAAAGGGATGGCAGCGCATCGTCGCCCACCAGACCCGCAACGTGCCGCACACAGGTCATGAATGGCTTATGAAGGGCGCCTGGTTCCAGACCTATGCGGAACTGCCCATTGAAAAGCCTCTGGTCGGGGTCCTTGTCAATGCCATCATCGGGGAAAAACGTAAGGGGGACTACATTGACGAAGCCATTATTTTAACCCAAGACGAACTGCGCAAATCTGGCTATTTTGGGGACCATAATCATATGACTTCCCTGACTTTTTGGGATATGCGCTACGCTGGCCCCAAAGAAGCCGTCTTTCATGCGGCGCTACGGACGAACCTCGGTCTGACCCATCATATGTACGGTCGGGACCATGCGGGAGTCGGCACCTACTATGGGCCTTATGACGCACACCACCTGTTGGCGACGGTTCAAGACGAGCTCAACATCACCCCGGTTTACTCCATGAACTGGCTCTATTGCCCGCATTGCGGGGAAATCACCAGCGAGGGTTTGTGCAATCACAAGAAAGAATGGCAAAAATTCAGCGGCACTCTGATTCGAAGCATCGTCGAAGACGGCGTCAAACCGCCTCGACTCATTTTCCGTCCGGAAGTCTTTGATCTCGTCATGGAATGCGCCGAAAAGTACGGGTTCGGCTCTCCGTTTGTCACCGACGAATACTTGGCAAAAAGAACGCCCGTTTTCACCATTCCGCCGCTGGCGGGCTGACAGGAGGTGAGGTCATGGCCGAGGAAAAATATCCCATCAACATTTGGGTCAACGAAGAGCGCTATGAAAAGCTTAAAGAGGCGGGATTGGCCCATATGTGCGAAGAAATGCTCGCCGGCATGAAAGTCATTCGCGTTTATGCCAATGCTGCGCAACGGGACAAGATTCTCAAGGTGTTTCCCACAGCTAAGTTTGATTCGGCGACCACCAAAAGCATCGAGCTTTTACCGAGACAGGTGAAGGACAAGATCTTTGACATTGTGGTGGAGAAAAAATCCGTGGACGTTCTGGATGAGTTTCTGAGCGCCTACTAGTAACTTTGTTCGGCATGGCGGCCCCAGGCAACGGTGCCTTCGGGCCCATGCCAATCAAACTCAAAGGGCGGAGCACCGACGTGTCCGCCCTCAACCATGACAACCCTGTAGGGGCGGACCGAGGTGTCCGCCCCAAAACACACCCACTGGGGTCCGCTTTTGGGCGCACACATGGGTGCGCCCCTACAGATTTTTTCCCATGCGGGACTGGTCTGACCTGACGATTAACCTTTACAGCTCACCCGAAAAACCCCGTAGGGGCGGACCGGTGTGTCCGCCCCAAATTATTTCGAACGGACGGCATCCCGCCAAGCCGACCCCGGCAATTCTCCCAAGGCTCAGAATGGGCTGTGGAGGGACGAGGGACAATAAAAGACCGTCCTCTCCTCCTTTTCCGCTGCGTCTTCGCGCCTCGACAAGCTTTCTTCCAGCCGAAGAAGATCCCCCAAGGTCCATTGTCGAAGTTTTTCAAAAAGATTCTGGGACAATTCCTGCCAGACCAAGCGGGGAGCGCATTGGAAAGAACGAGGACACCTGAGGGGTTTGGACACACAAGGTGCCAGGTCACATCCCCCTTCAAGAACACCAATGATCTCATCAAGAGTGATTTCCTCGGGATCCTTGGCCAACCTATGGCCCCCTTTTCGTCCACGCACGGTTTCAATCATTCCGGCCTTCTTGAGAATCAAGGCGATCTGTTCCAGGTACTTGACGGAAATGCTTTGTTCCTTGGCGACATCGGAGATCTGCATTGGATTTTGCCCGGAATGGCGTGCCAGAGACATGAGAAGTCGAATGCCGTAACGGCTGCGTGTGGAAAGGCTGACCATGGGTGCGCTCTCCTTTGACCTTGGGGTTTTACCCACACCGCTTGAACCGAAAACAGGTGAGGTTCATGGTGCATTCTTCACAAGCATTACGCATACCGTATGCAAGGCGAAATAATCAAGAGATGTTTCACTTCCAGGAACGCTTCCGGGCCATAGCAAGCCTATGATTCGTTTAGAAAATGAGTTGGAATTCAAGTGGAGGAGAATTCCTCGCCGTATTTTTTCAGCTTGAGTTTTAAGGTGCGACGCGTGATTCCAAGCCGCCGAGCCGCTTCGCTCTTATTACCACCCGTTTCTTCGAGAACCTGTACAATCAGACGCCTCTCCATTTCCGCCAGCGTCATGGATGGAGCCGGTTCTTCGTCTTCAAGGCCTCTTTCTCTTTGGGACGTCAAAGGGGCGGAGGCTGCTGCTTTTTGAAGGTGCAGGGGAAGTTCCGCCTCGGTGAGATACTCGCCACGCAGCAAAATGACGGCTCGTTCCATGACGTTTTCCAGTTCACGCACATTTCCCGGCCAATCGTATCTTACCAGAAGGTCCATGGCGCGAGGTGTTATTCCTCGCACCGTTCTTTTGTTTTTGGCCGCAAAGGTTTTGAGGAAATGTTCCACAAGGAGGGGAATATCTTCCTTGCGCTGACGAAGCGGTGGGACTTCCACCGCGACCACGTTGAGTCGATAGTATAGATCCTCGCGAAAGGTGCCTTCTTGGGTCATGCGTTGCAAGTCTCTGTTGGTGGCTGCCAGAATGCGCACATTCACGGCAATGGCTTGGTCACTTCCCACCCTTTGAATATGGCCGTCCTGAAGGACTCTGAGAAGTTTGGCCTGCATGGGCAGGGACAATTCACCGACCTCATCAAGAAAAATAGACCCCCCATCGGCTTGCGCAAACCGCCCTCGACGGGGCTTGTCCGCTCCCGTAAAGGCTCCTTTGTCATGGCCAAAGAGTTCGGATTCCATAAGGTTTTCAGGAATGGCGGCGCAGTTGACTTCCACCAAAGGCCCTTGACTTCGCGGGCTGTTGGCGTGAATAGCTCGAGCCACCAGACCTTTTCCTGTGCCGCTTTCCCCGGTGATAAGCACGGTGGCTTCGCTGGGGGCCACCAAAGCCAGCAGTTCCACAAGACGTTGCATGGCGGAGCTTTTTCCGATGATTTCCGGCAGACGCAATTTGGCCAGTTGCTCTCGGAGCTCCTGGTTTTCGGTCCGTAACTGCATATGTTCCAAAGCTCGATTCAGGGTAAGGCGCAGAGCGTCAAAATCCAGGGGCTTGGTGAGATAGTCGTAGGCGCCTGCCTTGAGAGCTTCCACCGCCGAAGGGATCGACGAAAAAGCAGTGAGCACGATTACCGGCAAAGCCGGGTTGTATTGATGGATACGGCGTGTAGCCTCAATACCGTCCATGTCGGGCATACGCACATCCATGATCACCGCATCCAGAGGCTGCTCCTGTGCTCTTTGAACGGCGGAAAGTCCTCCATCCGCCTCATGCGCTCGATATCCCCAATCCTCAAGAAGTGTGGTGAGCATCAGTCGATGGGCCGGATCGTCATCCACGATGAGAATATGGGCGGGGCTTTTGCCTTTCATGACTCTCTTTCGTTTTCCTTTCCATGCCGAGGTGTTCGGTGCCGAGATTCCAATTTCTTCAACCTTCCGGTTGGTTTTCCCTTTCCGTCATGACATTTGGGCTCACTGCGTTGCTTGCCCTAAGGGGAGGTCTCGAAACCTTCTGAGGAAGACGAATCATAAATCGGGTTCCTTGGTCCGTGGAAGGATCCACCACAATTTCGCCGCCGTGGGCGTCTACGATCTTGTGGACGATGGCCAAGCCCAATCCCACACCCGTGGGTTTCGTGGTGAAATAGGGATCAAAGATATGCCCTAAAACGTCCGAAGGAATGCCCGGTCCCGTATCCTCCACCTCCACTTGAAGGAAGTCCTGATCCATGAAGGCCCGGACCGTGAGTTTTCCTCCTTGATCCATAGCTTGAATGGCATTGAGGTAGAGGTTTAGCAAAACTTGAGAAAAGCGGTCGGCGTCCACAACGACCATCAAATCGGGTGGGGATAGATCCACGGCCAGTTCCACACCCGCATGAGCGGCATCTCTTTCCACGAGCTTTAGACTGTGTTCAATGATGTCTTGAAGACGTACAGGCTTGAGGTCCAATTCTGCGGGGCGGGCAAATTCCAGAAGTTCCGAAATGACTCGATTCAGCCGGTCCACTTCATGGGTCATGGTTCGCGCCACTTCCTGGGCTGAAGCATCATTGGACGCCTTGCGGGCAAGAATCGCCGCAAAACCTTTAATGGAGCTCAAGGGATTACGAATTTCGTGGGCCACTCCCGAGGCAAGTTTTCCTAAAGACGCCAAGCGTTCATGACGGCGAAGTTTTTCTTCCAGGTTTCGTACAGTGGTCATGTCTGAAAGCAAAAAGGCAAAGCCCGCTGGGCTTTTTTCGCTTTCCTGAATCGCCGTGGCGTGGACAAGCAAAGCTTTTCGTGTATTTCGCCCCGTTTCGCAAAGGATGTTGTCTTCGACGGGATCTTCCCCACGTTCCAGGCGGCTCCGCAGGTTTTCCAAGCCTGGAATATCTTTCAAGTTGCCGCCCGGCTTTACAAAAGGGCCCAGCAGGGATGCGGCGGCCGGATTGATTTGGCGAATGACTCCGTGCGGATCCGTGGCGATCAGACCCACGGGCATGCGGGAAAAGATGGCTTGGGTCATGACTTCCATGCTTCTTAAGGATCGACGAGCCAGCCGATAGCCGTGAGCCCAGAAAAGGGCGACCAAGCCGGTGGCGCCGAGAGCAAACAGCGAGGCTAGAAGAACCACGTGATGATAGACGTCCTGGCGGACGGCTTCTTTCAAAGGCGTGGCATCCAAGCCTACCACGAGCCGCAAGGGTCCGGCCTGAGCGAAAGGATCTTGTCCGTGACCCATCTGGCCTCGACCCATTGCATGACCTAGTCTTGCCCCTTCTTCCGTGCAGGGGCCTCGGGGAATCGTGGCACAGCGCGCCCAGGGTTGATAAGCGCGAACCACTTCAAAGGCTTTTTTTCCTTGATAATCGTTATAGGCATGCCCGTAAAGTGCCGCTTGATGTGTCGGAGGAATTTCTTGCCCCGTTTCTTCAGCATGGCTCGAAGCCATAACGCGCCCTGATTGGTCCACAAGGCGAAGGTAAAGGACCGATGGTTCCTGTGCCATTTGTTCCATGAGCATCTGCATTTGATGCCGTCCCCATCCCATACGGCCCATCATGCCGGTTCGAGTTCCGGCTTCAAGGGATTCCATGAGCGTATGAGCCTGAGCGGAAAGCGCCGCTTCCATGAAGCGCCGTTCCCGGTCCGCATTTCTAAAAGCCACCACGCTGAGGATTACGGCTAAAAGACCGACAGCTCCAAGCATCAACCACGGCGAAAGCCACGGAGCCTCCATGGCAAGGCCAGGCTTAAGAGGAAAGAGTGAAGGACGTTTCGTCATGAGAGCGCATCTCGCAAAAAGTCAAAACTTCCAAATGCAATGACCGCCAACATAGCAGTCCTCCTTGTTAGACAAACATCATATCAAAAAGCGGGCCAAGAAAAGAGGCTTTCTCCATGCGTTTTTTCGCTTAAAGTAAAAGGGCGTATATCAGGTTTTGGTAGAAGAACCTGGCCCTTCTTCCGCCAAGAGATCCTTGGTCCTTTTCCAAGCAACGTGCTTCCGCGTGAAGACTTGATTCCAGGCGACTACCGAATAAGCACGCCTGTTGAGCAAAAATGCTATGCTAGCTTTGAAATCCGCAAAGACGTGATCCATTGGAATGGAGGCGTGGGTGCCGATGTTGCCGTGAAAGGACCTCGGTTTCCATCAGTCCTGTGACCATAGACACAGATATCTCAAAAAAAACGCCCCTTTCCTGTTCCAACCACTTCCTCCAGCTCCTGGATCATTTGAATCCAGGAATGCCACGCATGGATTGAAACTATCCAGTCTCAAACGTGGGGATCGAGAAAGACCGGCCGTGTCCTCACGGCTTTGATTTTTTTCTTGTGTTCTTGGGATCTCTTGCCGAATAAAAGACTGAAGATGTGGTGGACCTTCCCCTAGGCGATGACTCTTGCCCAAGGTAGCCCAAATGACCGAGAAGGGAATAAGCACGAACTCTCCCAACGGATCTCTTCGTGACGAGGTACGCAAGGTTATTCGAACCCTGGAAGCCCTTCCCTCGGCGCCCGCTGTGGCTTCCAACATCCTCAATGCCCTGACCCAAGCCAGGCCTGACATGGAGCGCGTGGTCAAGCTTCTGGAAACGGACCAAGGACTGGCCATGAAGCTCCTTCGCCTTGTCAATTCCAGTTACTACGGCCTTTCAAAAAAGGTGGCCACCTTGCAAAGGGCCGTAGCCTTGCTCGGCGTGGAACAGCTTCGGTGCATGCTGCTCAGTGTGACCGTTTCCGAATCCCTTATCAAGGAATTGCGACGAAGAGCGCGAAAGGATCAACAGGCTCTTTGGGAGCATTCCCTGGCTTGTGCCGTGTGTTGTGAGTTGTTCGCGGAAAAAGTTCTGCCAAAGAGAGCCTCGGAAGCCTTTGTCTTGGGTCTTTTGCACGATGTGGGCAAGCTCCTTTTTATGGAATGCGCCGCGGAAACTTATCAAGAAGTGGAAAAGGCGGCTCGGGAGCGGGGCGTGAGCATGGCTGAGGCGGAACAGGATCTTTTAGGCGTCGATCATGCCACGGTGGCACGCTGGCTTGCGGAAAAGTGGGAACTTCCTCCCATCCTTACCTTTCCTTTATGGTGGCATCATCACAGCCCCGACGTTTTGTCCATGATGGATATTCCAGATCCTGAGATTCGAGATCTGAGCCTCTTGATCAATCTGTCGGACCATGTGGTGCATGAGCTCATGGCGGATGCGGTGGCCGTGGAACTTTTTCGAAACCCTGACCCGGCGCTTCTGTCTCATTTCGGATTGAACCCAACGGACTGCCATGAAGTTAAAAGCCGCATCGCCAAGCGCTATAGTGCTCGAACCGCTCTGCTGGATTTTGAACAGGATGAACTCTCCTTTTATTTCCGTGCCTTACAGCGGGCCAATCAGCATCTGAGTCGAATGGCTTCCCAGGGTTTACGGCTGGAGGCCTCACGTCGAAGTGAACGGGAACGCGAGGCTTTGGAAGACTTGGAGACGCTGCTTCCCGCTCTTGGGGACGTTCCCACCATGGTGGAAGAGGCGGCGGGGCGGGTGGCCGAGCTTTTGGGTGTGGATCAAGGAGTGGTCTACGTCTGGGACGACTCAAGTCCCATGCTTCACGGGTGTTGGTGGAAAGCCGAGGATGCGCCCCGTTCCTTTACTTTGTCCAAGGAGGGAGGCAACGGCCGGGAAGCGCTGAACAGTATGCCCTTTGAGATGCGTCAGCTCCTCGGCGGTTTTCGGAAACGCTACAGCTTCACTGCTGCTGGCGCCCTCATGGATCGCCGTGTGCAGTATCACCCCCCGTTTATCGCTGTGCCGATTGTTGTGGACGGCACCGTCGTGGGAGAAGCCATCCTTCACGAACAGGCCCTTCATTATGAGGAACCAGATGCGGCACGTCCCTTAAGTGTTTACGAAAAGCTGGGTCGCGTGCTCTCGTCGGCGGTGCGCCAAATTCGACTGGTGGAAAAGTCTCGAGACCTCAACGACAAGCTCTCCACAGCACTGGCTCAAGCTGGTCGTACCATGAAGGAGCTTCGAGAGGCCCAAGCGAGGTATCGAGATGAAAAAGAGCGTCTTGCCGTGACGCTCAAGAGCATAGCCGAGGCGGTCATTGCGACGGATACGGAAGGACGTGTGGTTCTTTTCAACGAAGGGGCTTCCAAGCTGACAGGCTGGAATGAGGAGGAAGTTCTTGGAAAGTCGGCCTCAGACGTGCTCCGTCTGGTGCGCACCGCGACCGATGAACCTCTACCGAATCCCGTTGGCTTAGTTGTGGCGAAAGGCGGTCCTGTGGAATACGCCAACGAGCTGGCTTTAAGGACTCGAGACGGTTCAGCCAAACCCGTGGCCATGTGTGCCGCGCCGATCATTGATGAAGAAGATCGAACCTTGGGGGTGATCTTTGCCATTCGTGACTTGACGTATCAAAAGAAGATGGAAACGGAGGTGCTTCGAGCTCGTAAACTGGACTCCATTCGCATTTTGGCCGGAGGTATCGCGCATGATTTTAACAACATTATGATGGGCATTCTGGGAAACCTTAACCTGGCCCATATGTTCCTGAACGATCCTGAAAAACTTGAGTCTCGGCTTGCGGAAGCGGAAAAGGGTGTTCATCGTGCCAAAGATCTGACCCAGCAGTTGCTGAGCCTGGCCAAGGGCGGAGCGCCGATCAAAAAGACGACGGCCATCTCGGATCTTTTGCGAGAAGGGACCGACTTCGTGCTTTCAGGGTCCAACGTGAAGGTTCATTTTGATCTTCCTAAGGATTTGCGCCCTGTGGATGTGGATGTGGCCCAAATGCATCAGGTGATCAGCAATCTGCTCATCAACGCCAAACAAGCCATGCCCAATGGAGGGACGGTGTGGATTTCGGCGGAGAATTGCGAAGTGAATGAGGAGACGGGCTTACCTTTGCCTAAAGGCTCCTATGTGCACATTGCCTTTCGTGATGAAGGAGTGGGGATCAAAGCGGAATACCTGGATCGCATCTTCGATCCTTACTTTACCACCAAAGACCGCACCAGCGAAAAAGGGACAGGACTTGGCCTTGCCATTGTCTATTCGGTGATGAAACGCCATGGAGGGTGCGTGACGGTGGAGTCCCAGGAAGGAAAAGGAACAGTGTTTCACCTGTACCTTCCTGCAACGGATGCGGTGCCGGCCTCGGTTTCCGAAGAAGCCAAGACAATCCAGACGGGTCGTGGCCGCATTTTGGTCATGGACGACGAGGAATCTGTGAGAAACATTGTTCGGGAAATGTTGACGCATCTTGGCTACGAGACAGACATGGCCAAGGATGGTCAAGAAGCCATACAAAAATACGAAGCGGCCCTTAAACAGGGCAGGCCCTATGTGGCCGCCATTTTGGATTTGACGGTTCGAGGCGGCATGGGCGCCAAAGCAACGGTGGAACGAATTCATGCCCTGGACCCTTCGGCTAAGGCCATTGTTTCCAGCGGCTACGTTCAGGACGAGGTCGTGGACCGGTACGCAGAATTCGGCTTCGCTGCGGTGATCACCAAACCGTTCACCATTCGTAAGCTCTCGGAAACCCTTCAAAGGGTGGTGCACATGAAGGAAAGGCGCCGCTTTGAGAGAAAGAGAGTGCAACACCCTGTGATGGTGGAAACGGAGGAGACTTCCTTTTTGGCCAGCACCATGAACCTGAGTGAGGAAGGCGTGCTCATCGACAGTCATGTGCCTATGACCCCAGAGGCGATGATCTCCCTAAACCTGAAAGCGGATCAGGAAACCCAGCGGCGCTTCGTGGGACGCGTTGTGTGGTCTCGAGTGAACGCCACCAACGGTCACGGAGGCTCTTATCTGGTGGGCGTGCACTTCGAAAACACCTCTGAAGAAGACAAAGAATTCGTGCGCCACCTCATGGAGGAGGAATCCTAACCTGAAGTTCCTGGTGGGGTCAGATCTATGTCATTGAAGTGTCAAGTGAAATAAGAAAATGGCAGGCCAACACATGGCTACATCGTCAGAGACAGGCCCAATAAGTCCAAGGACGATTTGACAATCAGGCGAGCAGGCTTGGGGACTCCACCTTATCTTGACTGATTGTCATAAAGCAGACTGCAGGCTGTCTGAGCTGTTACTTGGGGAATCACAATTGCGGGGGGCTCTATCTTGGAGGGAAACCACCTGATCAGGTCCATGGACCGGGTGCAGTCCATTTTGTGGGATTGGGTTTGCCTTCGGTGTGGGCCGCGACGATGGGCGATAGAAATCCGTCCACTTGAGCCACGATTTCCCCGAACGAGTCTGGCAGGTGATCCTGTCCGAGCCTTATCCGGAACGCCGCCCATTGGATCTGTTTGGCCGAGATGAAAGGCTCAGTGAAAGCTTCGATTTCCGCAGGCAACGTCGTGCGCCGCCGTTCAAAGGTCAGGCGGACGGCCTCGGCAAGCTCGGCTCCATCGAAATCGAATTGTTTGGACAACAAACAGATGTCGTAGAAGTCCTTCATCCGGCTGTTCAGCACACCCAGTTTGACCATGGCTTCGAACTTTTCCGCGATGGTGCTTTCCCGGCTGTAGCAGAGCAATCGTGGTGCCGGGGATTTCAGCATGGTCGGAAGCTCCGACTCTTCAGGCCTTTCTTTTATTCCTCGATCCAGACAAATCGTATCCACTTATTAGCAAGTGGTAACAGAATGTCTGATTCAGACCATAAAATCAAGGGGAATCCGAGGATTACGCGAACACGGAATGGGTCCGCAGCGGGATAGCGCAGACCGTCTCTTCGCCTCCCTGGTCGAGGTGCCTGCTCGCGGACCAGCATGGTGCAGCGGACGGCGTTGGTGATGTGGTCGTTTTGTCGGGAGGTCGTTTGTTGATGCGGGACTGAGACGGTCTGGCAGATTTTGGTCGGTGCTATTTCACACGAGAGATTATATAAAGGATTTCGTCAATGATCTCGACAGACCTTTGAGGATCATCAGGGACCAGCACGGCGGCTTCCGCTGCCAGAGTCATGACGGCATTATTGAACTGGAATGCAGCACTCTTTGGGTCGTCCAGCTCGGGCATATCGAAAATCGGGACAGAAAGCGGTTTAACTAAAAGTGCGCGCCTTCGGCCCGATCTTCGGGCGGTTGATACCTTCGTGTGCCGATCACGCCTTGTGTTTTTGCCGGGTCCAATAGGGGTTGGAGAGATCTTCAAAGATGGTCAAAGCGGCTGCCGCCCCGGCTGCCGTGGCCGTCACGATTTGCCGATAGCCTCCTTCCACATCTCCTGCAGTGTAGATCCCGGCAATGGTTGTGCGGTGTGACCCGTCATGCTGCACAAACCCGTCGGGTGTGAGTGGAAGCCCTAGTTTTTTCGCCAAACTGGTTTCCGCCACGTATCCTATGGCCACAAAAACCGCATCTGTTTCACGAGAAAAAATCTTTCCGGTTTTATTATTCTTGAGAATCACAGAGTTGACCAAGCGATCGCCCACGATCTCTTGCGCTTCCGTGTTCCACAGCACAGGGATTTGGGACGTCTCTAGGGACTTCACCAAATGTTCCTGGGCACGAAGGGAATCACGACGGTGCACCAGCGTGACTTTCACCCCGATGTGATGCAGGTGCAAAGCTTCCGTGACGGCACTGTTGCCGCCTCCGATCACCAAAGCCTTTTTGCCTCGGTACAAAGGACCATCGCAAGTGCTACAATAACTTACCCCTCGACCGGACAGCCGATCCTCCCCGGGAACTCCCAAACGCCGGTAAGATGCTCCCGTCGCCAGAAGCACTGCCCGAGCCCGAAATCGCCGCCGAGTGGTCAAAACCTCTATCTCTCCATTGGCCCGAACCTCCACGACCTCTTCATTGGGAAAGATCTGCACATATTCAAGAGCATGGGACACCATGATATCCACGAGCGTTTTTCCGGGCACACGGCTTAAGCCCGGATAGTTTTCCACCATGGGTGTGGTGGCCACTTGACCTCCTAAATTCCCGCGCTCCACAACCACGGCTCGAAGTCCGCTTCGCACGGCATAAATGCCTGCTGTCAACCCGGCGGGGCCTCCACCCACAATGACAAGATCCGTTTGCACTTCTTCCGCATCGTTATCCGGAATGAAGATGGTCTGAGGTTCCAGTTTCACTAAGGAAGCCATAAAAAGTTCTTCAGGCTGAGCTCCTTGAGCTATGAGGGTTTCGTTGGCTACGACCTGAGGCACGCTGAAGGCTTCGTAAGCCTTCGCCAAATCCGGATTGAATTCGATATCGACAATTTCCACGGAAACCTTTTCGGGCAGCGCCACGGCGGCTTTAACGGCGTTGACCGCCTGTTGGGGGCAATACGGGCAGGTGGCGCTGACAAACACCTTAATGTGGCGTTCTCCTTCCAGCTTGGAAAGAACTTTTCTCGACTGATCGCTCAGGCCGTCGGAACCCGTTCCCATGTGGATGATGGTCTCCACCAGGGTGCGACCTTCTTCCCCTAAGGGCAAGCCCAGGTAGCGCACTCGGTAGCGATCCGGGCAAAAAAGGAGGACGGGGGCGCGATCCACATGAAAGGTTACTGCTTCGGGTTCTCCAAGGTCCCTATGGAACAGATGAACCTTGCCGGACAAGTCCTGGAACATGGAGACAAAAGTTTTGACCGCTTCATGCATCTGGGCATGTTTCTTGTCCGAAAATGCATGAATAGTGACGTCGTAGGGCAGTTTGTCAAAAAGGTTTTTCAAATGCCGAGCGACATCTTTAGGTAGGGTTTCTTTTCGGGCCATCTCATTCCCTTTCCCTCAAAATGAGAAACCTTTCAGGTCTCCAAGGCGTCAATAAAGGGATCATGTCAAAACGATGCCATGACGCTGCTGCAGCGGGCTCACAATCACCAAAAGGGCATCGGCGCTTCGTGCCGACTGGCAAAAGTTGTCTGAAGATAAAGTTGACCCAATAACAGAACATCCGCTTATCTGTTGTGAAACTTGAAATAGGACGAGCTACAGCTTCGCTCCCAAAAAACAGATCAATTCTGCGACAATCATTTACCTATAGGCAACTTTCCCTGTAACAATAATGGCTAAACGGATCAAGGAGCATTTTCTTTTGACTCGCGATGAAGTTGAATGCACAGTGGGAAAGGATTCGGTTGGAGAACGGAAAATGAGGCGCATCAGGCAATGCCATTAAGGAGGGGCGCGGCGGCGCCTCGCCCCTCCTTAATGGCATGAGATGCAGATGATGGCGGAGAAGGTGAGTGGGCAAGGGTGTCATGACCATCTGATTTTGGTGTTTGACCTGTCTGAAGGTTTATAAAACTTGGACTGAAACGGGCCGTTGAGCAACCCAGGCTTTTTTTGCGAGGGGTTCTGAACCTCCATGGGTAAAATCTACCTTAAGTTGACCGTTACGGCTGTTTTTTGGGGGGGCACCTTTATTGCCGGCAGATGGATCGCCCAGGAAGTGACGCCCTTTTCGGCGGCTTTTCTTCGCTTTGTCTGGGCCTCTTTGTTTCTTTTTGGTTTTCTTAGGACCCGTGGCCCGTTGGTCTCTGCGCACCGAAAACACTGGCCCGTCTTCCTGGTTTTGGGACTCACGGGCATTTTCGCTTACAACGCCTTTTTCTTTTCAGGGCTTAAGCTGATCCCCGCAAGCCGCGCCTCACTGATCATTGCTTGTAATCCGGCCATGATTGCTCTTTTTTCGGCCATTTTGTTTAAGGAGCGGCTGGGGCCGGTGCGAGTTGGAGGGGTGGCTCTTTCGGTGCTTGGAGCCTTCACGGTCATTTCCAGGGGCAATCCTGTGGCTGTATGGAACGGCGGCATTGGTCTAGGGGATCTCTTGATTCTTGGATGCGTCGCAAGCTGGGTTGCTTATTCGCTGGTAGGCAAAACGGTCATGAAGGGGGTTTCTCCGGAAATCGCCGTGGCCTATTCCTGCTTTACCGGAACCGTGCTTTTGGCGATTCCGGCAGGGGCCGAAGGGGTTTGGTCGCACCTTTTCACCTACAGCCTTTCCTCATGGATCGGCTTGTTTTACCTGGGTTTTTTCGGATCCTTTTTAGGGTTTCGTTGGTACTACGAAGGCATTCAAGCCATCGGAGCGGCCAGAGCCGGGGTTTTCATTAACCTGGTGCCATTGAGTGCGGTCTTGATGGCCGTGCTTTTTCTCGGGGAACGCCTTGAAGCTTCCCTGCTTCTGGGCGCCGTGATGATCTGTCTGGGTGTCACCCTCACCAACCGTTCATGAGGGACTCAGGACGGCGCGTTCCGCAACCTGCTTCCGTTAGACCTTCAAGGGGACAACCCTGGAACGAGCTCTCCTCAGAAAGCCTTTGCGATCCTGAAAACATTCCAAGCTGTTGAAAAAGTTTTGCTGCCCCCTTTCTTTTGCGATCCACTTGGTCAAAAATGAAAAGAAAAACTTTGGCACGACCGTCTCCTTCTCCTGCCGTGGTTGCCGTTTGCCCAAAAGGGCTGACGGATGGGAGGCACCGATGCACGACGATGTTTCTTTTGCGGTCAAACACATTCTGGTCGTGGACGATGATCCCCATGTCCTCGAGATCATGGGCGAAGTTCTTCGCAGCGAGGGCTGCTGTCCTGTGTTGGCGTCAAATCCCCTGGAAGCTTTGAGCCAGGTCGCGTCTCAACATTGTTCCATGGCCTTTCTCGACATAGGGCTTCCTGGCATGAGCGGCCTTGAGCTCACCGCACGTCTTAAAGCTCAGGACCCTCACATGGACGTGGTCATCATGACAGGCTACGGAACCCTCGAAAATGCTGTTCAGGCCATCAAGGTGGGAGTTGTGGATTTTATTCGAAAGCCTTTCAGCATCGAAGATGTTTTCATGTGCATTCGAAGACATAGGGAAAGACAGGCTTTCCGGGAACGGATTCGCCGCGCTGAACAGCGTTACGCAGACCTCGTCCAGCACGCGCCCATGATGATCTTTTCCCTGCGAAAGGATTTCGGCCTCGGCTTTGTCAATCGGGCCTGCCGCACGGTTTTGGGGTTTGATCCGGCCGAGGTGGTGGATCGAGAAGGATGGTTGCTGGAACGGGTCGTGGAGGAAGATAGAGTTCGACTGACGGAACATGTTCAAGGAGTCTTCGATGGCCTGAGAGAGCCCGGTTTTTTGGAATGCCGACTGAGACACCGCGAAGGCCATGTGCTTCATTGTCTTCTGAAAACCTTTGTTCCTGAAAACACCCCCAAGGTCGAACGGGCCAAGCAATTGGAAGGTATTGCAGTGGACATCACAGATCGAGTGCTTCTGGAAAAAGCTCTCGTTCAGAAAGAAAAACTCAAAACCCTAGGGGCTGTGGCGGCAGAAGTGGCCCATGAGATTCGAAACCCTTTGGTGGCCATCGGCGGCTTTGCGCGCCGTTTACAAATGCGTTATCCCGAAGCTTCTGAAGCGGCCATTATTTTGGATGAATGCCGTAGGCTGGAAAGGATCTTGGATCGCATTCGAAACTACCTTTCACCGGTGGAGATCTCTCTTGGCAAACATTCCCTGGAAGAGATCCTTCTTCGCTGCAAGGAACTCATGGGCCTGGAACTGGAAAGAAGGGGCATGCGGTGTCGGCTGGAGCTGGAACCAGGCTTGGAACCCTTGCCCGTGGATGCCAACGCTCTTCTCCAGGTTTTTATCAACCTGGTGCGAAACGCCATTCAAGCCATGCAGAAAGGTGACGAGCTTACGGTTCGGGCTTACGGCAGTGCCCAGCATGTGCTCATTCGTTTCCAGAACCCATGCCGCAAGTCCCTTCCCGCCCATCCAGACGCTCTGTTCCTTCCCTTTGACGAGGGCGGGCAAACCATCGGTTTGCCTCTCTGTTACCGCTTGATTCGCTCCATGGGAGGAGTCCTCAGTTTTTCCTGGGAAGAACCTCATGCCGTCTTTACCATTTCTTTACCAAGATTTCAGGACCATGAATTCGAAGAGCGTCAAGAAAAGGTTTCCAGCGCCGGCGAAGCGGCCAAATTTCCTTAAGAGTGTGTCTGAGAACGAGCTTATTCCTGGAAGCGCAGGCGTTCAGCCCATAACAATGGCGGGCCAGAGACGGCCTTCTCAGGCAAAAACCCGGTTTCGGTCTTTGTAGGGGCGAGGCGCCGCCTCGCTCCTCCAAAGGCGAAAGGGGCAAAGCCCTGTCGCAAGGCTAGATGGCCGATGTCAGTCGTAGGAGATGGCGCTGATCTGCATGAGTTGTTCGAAGGAGTGCAGCGCTTCGATACGACGCACCGTCCCTGTTTTGCCGCGCATCACCAGGGAGTAGGTGACAGCTCCTCGACCCGTGAAACGAACTCCGGGAAGAAAATCGCCTCCACTGATTCCCGTGGCCGCAAAGAACACATCGTCGCTTCGAATGAGATCATCGGTGCTGAGCACCCGGTGCAAATCATAGCCGGCTTTCAATAAGGCTTCTTTTTCGGCAGCCGACTGAGGATCCAGACGGCCCAGCATTTCGCCGCCCACAACCTTAATGGCGGCAGCGGCCAGCACACCTTCCGGAGTTCCACCGGTACCCATCATGACATCCACGGAACTGTCCGGGAGCACGGCCATGAGGGCTCCCGCCACATCACCGTCGGTGTGAAGCTGGATACGAGCCCCGGCTTTTCGAATATGCGCGATGAGTTCCTTGTGGCGCGGTTTGTCCAGAACAAAGACCGTAAGGTCGTCCACATCTTTTCCTAAAGCCTTGGCAATGTTTTTTAAATTGTCTTTGGGAGAAGCGTCCAGGTCGATGGCGTCCCGTGCGGGAGCGGGAACGGCCAGTTTATTCATGTAAAAGGCGGGACCTGGGTTGTACATGGAACCCCGCGGAGCCATGGCCACGACCGATATGGCGTTTGGACGTCCTTGGGCCAGAAGGCGTGTGCCTTCAACGGGATCTACGGCCACGTCCACTTTCGGACCTCGACCCGTCCCTAATTTCTCTCCGTTATAGAGCATCGGCGCCTTGTCTTTTTCCCCTTCCCCGATGACCACAATGCCGTCGATATCCACCGCATTGAAGCTTAACCTCATGGCGTCTACCGCCGCTTTGTCACCGGCCTTGCCATCGCCGCGGCCGAGCCAGCGAGCCGCCGCCAAGGCGGCGGCTTCCGTCACGCGAACCAAGTCAAGTCCCAAATTCCTTTCAGGCGCTTCCGTCTGCATCGTCAGCTCCTTATCCACACGTTTCTTTGTGAACAGTCTCCTCAACCCCCTCCATCAGCGGCATGCCCAGCAACAAACCATGGTTTTCCGCACCTGCAAGGTCGATGGCTTCGGCGGGACATTCAGCAACACACAAGCCGCATCCTCGGCATGCTCCTGAATCCACCCACAAAGCCCCCACGGCCGGCACCTGCACAGCCTGGGCGGGACAGACTGCAACGCAACTCAGACATCGGGAACAACGGCCGGAATCGATGGTCGCAATGAAGGCAGGACGTCGCACCACGCCTTCCCGGTAAACGGCCAGCATCTTGGCGGCAGCCGCATCGCCTTGGACCAAAGCCTCCGCAAGGGTTTTCGGGGATTGACACTGCCCTGCGATAAAGATGCCTTCCACGGAAGTTTCCACAGGAGCCAGTTTCACATGGCGCTCCATGAAAAACCCTTCGGCGGTCAGAGGGACTCGAAGAATGGAGGCGATGTGCTGATTATCAGCAGCCGGCACCGTGGCTGTGCTAAGAACCAAAAGGTCCGCTCGTTGGTGAAAGGAGCTTCCGCTGTCGGGATCGTTCCAATAAAGGTCTACAGTGGAACGGCGGCCGAATCGAGTCGGGACCACACGCGGCGGCTGCTTTTCGTCATAACGCAGGAACTGAATACCCACGCGCCGGGCTTCTTGGTAAATGAGTTCTGCAAGCCCGTAGGTACGCATATCGCGATGAAGCACGGTGATGGTGAGATGTGGAAACCTGGCGCGAAGTTCCAAAGCATGGGAGACGGCCTGTTGGCAACAGGATCGACTGCAATAGGGGCGCTCATCGTTTCGAGATCCCACGCACTGAATCATGACCACTCGACGAGCCTGCCGCAGATCCAGGCTCCCTTGTCCTAAGGCTTCGGCCAGTTCCTCTTGGGTGATTACCTGAGGCACCGTGCCGTATGCAAAGAGATTTTCCGGCTTCCAGACGTGAGCTCCCACGGCGATGAGTATGGTTCCAAAGGTTTCGAGCACACGTTCTTCAACGACTTCGGTTCCGGGCACCTTGCGATGCAGTTCCACTTGAAACCGTCCCAGGCTTCCTCGACAATCCACAAGGCTTGTGTCCATCAAGACGCGAATGCGAGGCTGTGTCCGAATGCGGCTCAGAAAATGCCGGTACAACCGATCCAGATTGACATGGGGTTTTTCAAAAGAAGCCTGAGAAAGACGGCCGCCGAAAGTGCTTCCCGATTCCACCACCAGAACATGGATTCCGTTGTCCGCCAGGCGCAGCGCAGCGGTCAGCGCCGCGGCACTGCTTCCAAGAATCAGGGCTGAAGGAGCCACGGGAATTTCTATAACCCGTGCCGGGTGTGCCGCCCGCACCTGGGCTACAGCGCCAGCAAGGAGAGCCTTAGCTTTGTCCAGGGCCTTTTCAGGTTCCTCCTTGTGCACCCAGGATCCTTGTTCTCGAATGTTCACCATGCGCACATAGCCGGGAGGAAGTCCGGCTTTTGCCAAAACGTCTTGAAACACGGGAAGATGACTTCGAGGAGAACAGGCGGCCAACACGACTCGATTCAGTTTTTTCTCCTGAAGGATTCTGGCCATGCGTATGGTCGCGTCTGTGGAACAGGAAAAGAGATTCTCGGCCGCGTAAGCCACACAAGGAAGCTGTTTCGCCCATTGAGCGAGCTGTTTTGTATCGATAACGCCGGCGATATTGGTTCCGCATCGACACACGAAAACACCGAGACGAACGGAGGTGTCCAGGTCGGCATAAGTATGTGTTTCAGGAAATGCGCCGGGATCTCTGGCCCCTTTAGTCAAGGCCTGGGAAGGAGAAGGGGATGAGGATAAAGGGCTCCGGCAAGGGTGCCTGGCAGAGATCATGCCCGAAGACAGACGGGCGCTGGCCGCCACCGCCGCGGCGCATGCTTCCTGCACCGTGGAGGGAATACTCTTGGGACCCATGAAGGTCCCGCACGCATAGACACCGTCCAGGGACGTATGGACCGTGTGGTGTTCTTTGATGCGAACAAAATCGTAGGGGTCCATGTGAAGGCCCAGAGCCTTGGCGATCCCCACGGCTTCCCGCGAAGGCCGCATTCCCATGGCCAGAACCACCAGATCGGCTACCGTTTGCCACAGAAGGCCGCCGTGCGAAGCCCACACCTGGGCCCCGGCATCTTTGGCTTTCGGCAAAATACGGGCTACTTTGCCGTGGACAAGACGCACCTTTTCCAAAGCCTGAACCCTTCGAAAAAAGGGTTCGCAGTCCCTTCCGTGGGCCCTGACGTCCATGGCACACAGGGTGATGCATTCCACATGAGGAAAGGAAGCGGCCACTTGGATCTGCTTCAAAGCAGCGGCGCAACAATATTGTGAACAGTAGGGCACACCATGGGAAGGATCCCTGGATCCGACACACTGAGCAAAAACGATATGGCGCGGTGGATGTGGAAGCCCTGAAGGGTGAAGGACACCTCCAGTGGGCCCGGTGGCGCTCAGGTATCTTTCCAGTTCCAGGTTGGTCAATACATGGGGCGAGTCAAGCCAATGCGGTTCCTGAAGGTCTTCGCGGTCCAAAAGGTCAAAGCCCGAAGCGAGGATGAGAGCCCCCGCTTCTATTTCCATGGCCTCAGGCTGATCTTGAAAATGAATGGCTCCTGTAGGGCACACATCGGCGCATCGGGAACAGGTTTCCCCCTGAAAATACAAACATGTTGCCGTATCGATGGCCGGGACGGCGGGATAAGCCTGCGGGTAAAGGATTCGAATGGCTTTGGTCAAGCCGAGGTTCAGATTGTAAGGGTCCGGTCTTTCCACAGGACAGGCTCGCTGGCAGGTGCCACAGCCGATACACTTGGAAGCGTCTACGTAAGTGGGTTCACGGGTGACCGAACATATGAAAGATCCGGCGCATCCTTCCACTCGATCCAATCGGGCTCGGACCAGCACGCGAATCTTCGGATGACGACCGACGGCAAGCAGACGAGGGGACAGAATGCACAAGGAACAGTCGAGGGTCGGGTACGTCTTGTCCAGCTGTGCCATGTGCCCGCCCAAGGCCAGATCTCTTTCCAAAAGGACCACATCATGGCCTAAATCGGCAGCCTGCAATGCGGCATGAAGCCCGGCCACGCCTCCTCCCACAACCACAATGGTCTGGCAAGGTGCCTTCCCCGAGCGTTCGTGTCGCCAGGACGTGCTACCCATGCCGTTCCCTCAGCACGTTTTGAATCAAGGTGTCCATGTCTTCCGAGTCAGGCTCCGACAGGTTCAACACCCTTTGAATAGCGGCACAACGCAAGGCCGCCAGATGAGATTCCAACGCCGAGAGACGTTCCACCTTTGAAGCGCTCATGAACCCTTCCTGCACGGAAAGATGCGCCAATGTGGCGTTGATATCCGCAAATCGCACGCCCTGCGGGCAATAAAAAGAGCAGCGATGGCATCGAAGGCACAGCCATATCTTGGAAGAACTCAGGACAAGCGTGCGCAAACCTAACCGAATCCATTGAATGATGTTCGCGGGGCTGAACCCTTCATCCACGGCACTGACCGGGCAGCAACCTGTGCAGGTACCGCACTGATAACACAGAGACAAGGTCTCGCCGCCCGGAGCCGTCATAACCTCTTCGGCAAAACCGGAATCGCCGGTCAAGAGTTCCGCTCTCACAATTTTCTTTTCCTCATTCGCTTCCATGAGGCTCACATCTCCTGGCCTCTACACCAAAACAATGGCCTGAGTGGGGCAATGGTCCTGGCATTTGCTGCATTTGTCTGCAGCTTGCAAGAGTCGAGTGCACAAGGTTTCGTCAGCCAGAACGACCCGCCCGTTCACGATTCGAAGCACCACTTTCGCTTCGGCGTAAGGGCCTTTGCCCTGACGGCTTTCGGGGTCATTGGCTGCATTGTATTCACACACGATCAGGCAGATACCGCAGCCTGAACATTTGTCACGGTCGATAAGATGCCCTGTTTTGGCTCGAGCCGCCAGTTGTGCCAGGAGTTCGGCCAGAGCTTCTCTTTGGACCGTGTAGGCATCTTCCTGAAGTGTCGGACATTCCTGAGGGGTTAGATCACCCGAGAGAAGAAAACCGGCAAAATCGGCGCAGGTCATGCCGCACATTTGGCAGTCCGTTTTTGGAAGCAGTTCAAAGATTCTGTGCCTCATGGGCGGAATCTTCCTTGCGGGTTTCTGCGTTCGTCTTGCACCATGTTCAGGACCCACGATACGGACCCAAACGGCTCAGAGTCTGCGGCCGTAGGCTCAATCCTTCGAAAACGGGATCCAACAAGGCCTTGTCCACATCTGGCCTTACAAGTGGGCGCAAGATCTCGGGTTTGGTTCGAAACACTCGATCGCCACGGGACGCGTCGTAAACCAATCTTCCCTTTACGTAAAGCCGCTGGCAGCGACTCAAGGTTTGAGCCCAGCCGGCCGGAGTATCCTCCGAAGGTTCTCGGTACAGGGCCACATCGGCTTGGGCTCCAGGACACAGGTGCCCCTTGTTCGTCAATCCCAAGGCCTTGGCCGCATGAAGTCTTGTGGCCAGAAACCATTCTCGAAGGCTCAAAACATTCAAAACGGCATCCACCAGATCTTGCCAATCTTCCACAAGTGCCAGGTTGGCATGGCGACACGAAAAGGCCCAACCTTTTTCAGCGGCGTGAGTCATAAGTTCCAAGGTTTCGCTCTGGTTTCGAAAGTCATGGTTAGGCAGAGGTTCGGCCTTGAGAAGCCGATAGGTTCCTACATCCCAGACGTAACCTTCGGTGGCCGAAGATGGCGGCACCCAGGTAAGCTGCACGCTTTTTTCAGGCCATGCCAGCCCGAGATCGGCTCCCAGGGGAGGAACTTGTCCGTGAAAGTCAAAAGGCGATGGTTTTCCCCGAATCGGGGGCCTTCGGCCCACCATCGGTGCGGGCGGAACGCCCACGCTCCCGGGAAGAAATGCGGTGTCAGACGCACAGTCAGATTGAAGAATCTGAGAAGCGCTTAAGGCTGCACCATCTCCCCGAGGCTCCAAAAGTTCGGTGATCCTCTGCAGATGCACCCCGAACGGCAAAGCCTGCACATCCTCATCGGAAAAACCCGTGGCAGGTACCATGAGAGGCCCCGGCAGATGAGCACAAGCTTTGCTCAGAAAAGGAAGAAGGTCTTCAGCTGATTTTTCCCGGTGTTTGTAGACTTCGTTTCGAAACCGCAGCCTCGGTTCTGAGAGATAAAATCCGTGCGATCCCAAAAACCGGCAAAGATGTTCGATCACTTTGCCTGCCGTTTCCGCGTCCTGGCTTTCGATCCATGAGGTAAGTTCATAAAGCGGAAGACAAAGGCCGATGGAAGCCTGAAGACCCGGCAGACGATTCCACGCCTCACGCACCAAGCCTGCATGCTCCAGAGTCGTCCAGCTTTCATGAACATGCCCGAAGCCTCTCTGGGCATACCGAAGCACGATGGTTTCTGCATCGGGAAAGAGCCCTGCAGCTCTTAGATGCCAGACGCCGGGAAAAGCCACGTGGGCGGCGCAATCCACAGCGGCGGCTGTCACCACAAAACCGGAAGCGTCCACGATCTCGTCCACCTGTGACACTTCGTCCAGGGAGACGATGGTTTCCCCGCGCACGGCAATATCCTGAATCCGGCCTTCACAGCCCAAGGCCACATCGTAGACCGTGCCGGATTGAAGGAGCCATGTTTTCAAAGTCTTGCTCCTCTTAAGAAAACGGCTCGAACAGTTCCTCTGTCACAGTTTCATCCGAAGCCAGGTCCTGGTCCCATAGCTTTTCCGCAAAAAGGGACACGCCATCCAGACGCACCGCCCAACCCGAAGCGTCCAGACCCTGAAGCCCCACGGCGATGACCACATCCGCTTCCGCCGTCGTCATGGTTTCGTAAGCAGAAAACGCTAAAACGGGAATATGCAGTTTCCGTATGGCCTGTTTTTGTTCGTCCGTTAAAAACCAGAAACAGTCTCCCGAAACGGCCAAAAGGACATCCCCCGGCTGAGGCATCCAACCGTGCACATCTCCCTGAAGATGCCACAAGGGATTGGACAAGCCGCCATGGCTCAAGAACATGTGCAAGAATCCGACACTGTTGAAATCGGCCGGTAAAGGCAACAAAAACGTAGGGGCCGTCGCGCCAAGATCCTTCATCCAGGTAGCCAGAGCGTGAAGCACCGCCGATCCGTGCCCATGAAACAGGGGACCTCTTCCAAAGAAAAAAACACGATACCGACTTTTTTCCAAATCCTTGAGAAGCGACTTGAAATCTTTAGCAGGAATTTCCTTCGAAAAAGCTGCAGCTCGACCAAGACTTGCTTCGTGCAACGCCTGCACGCAGGCCTCTTCGGCTTGCTGGGGAATCGGTACCAGGTTCGTGACTCTGGCCATTTCCGTTGTCTGAATATCAACGGTCCAGGCCGCGCGATCTTCAGCGCCTCTTTCCGTAAATCTTCCTCGAGGAAACAGGGCGTAACGGGAAAGAAGTCGCGGCGTGCTTCGCAAGGGGTTGGCTCCCCAAAAGAGCACAAAGTCGGCATGATTCCGAACGCATTCCAGGGTTGTGAAAGCCGGAGACTGCTGACGGTAAAGGTCGACGAAAGCTTGCAGCAGGGGACCGTCCGACGGAATCCAGACGGTTGGGCTATGCCGAAGCCCTAACAAGAGCCCTTCCAGGGCTTCCATGGACATTTGGCCCAAACCGTAGACCACCACGCGCTGGGCATGAAACAGATGCTCTCGACATTCCGCCACGGCCTCCTGTGTCTGCAACACCTGACGACGTTGACGGTTCAGCCTTCGATAGGTTCCGCAACGGGCGCGAGGTATGGAGGCACTGAACTTTTTCCGTCCTAGGAACCGAGCGGCTCCCCAGGCACACGCATTCCCCACTTCCACGACACGCTTGTTTTCAAGAACGGCGTCGATGTCGTCGCACAGGCAACTGCAGCCGCAGCACACAAGGGAAGAGAGGGTTTTTGCCGTCATAGCGTTTCGCTCTTTACCGAGGAGCTTGATACCAGACGCAACCACTTGGCGGCATGAGCTGCAGCCGCAGACGCTTCGGTCACCGTTTGGGTGATGTCCCTTGGACCATGGCATCCTCCGACCAAAAAGATGCCGGGAACCGTGCTGTGCGTTTGGCCTCCCCAATAAAAGGCTTCCTGATAAAAACCGTAATTGTCCCTTTGAGGTGCCGAACGAACAACCCACCTGGAATCCGCATTGGGCGCCTGCACCCCCACGGCCAGGATCACCAGATCCGCTTCCAAGGTTTGGGTGCCCGGTGTCCAGGACGATCGATAATGCACCGTAAGAGGTCCCTGGTCATGGAGTCGATCCACCCGATCCGGTAAGGCTTTAATGAAACGCACACCACGTTCTCGAGCCCGCATGAGAAGGCCTTCAAAGCTCTTGCCTGTCGTTCTTAGGTCATTGAAAAAAACGGTTACTTCAGCGTGCGGTTCATGTTCCAGAACAAGCATGGCTTCTTTGATACTTGCCGTGCAGCAGGTCACGGAACAATAAGGCAGAAACCGGCGGTTTCTGGACCCTGCACATTGAATGAAAGCGACGGATTTCGGCCTGGATCCGGACGGCGTGATCAAAGCGCCTTGGGTGGGTCCCGTAGCACAGACCAAACGTTCGAATTCCAGATTGGTAAGCACTTCAGGAAAACGTCCGTATCCGTAGGAACCAAGATGGGCAGCAGGAAAAAGGCGTGCACCTTCGGCGAGAATAATAGCCGCCGTATGCAGGCGGCTGACCCGAGGCTTTTCAGCCAAGCGAATGGCTTTTCTTTCGCAAGCTTTTTCGCATAAGCCGCATTCGATGCAGTAGTCCTTTTGAATGGCGGAACGTAAAGGAACCGCTTGCTCAAAAACGATGCCTATGGCTTTTCGAGGTCGAAGACCGGCATTCCAGGCGCTGGGCACAATGACAGGGCAGACTTCGGCACAGGCGCCGCATCCGGAGCACAGGTTCATGTCCACATAACGTGGGCGGTGCTCGATTTCCGCAAGAAAATGACCGGGACGTCCGCTGATTCTCTTCACTCGGCTGGAAGCCCAAACGGTGATATTGGGGTGGGATGCCGTGTCTACAAGGCGAGGCCCGAGAATGCAGATGGAACAATCCAACGTGGGAAAGGTCTTATCCAGCCGTGCCATGTTGCCACCCAAGGAATCTTCCGCTTCCACCAAGGTGACCGGAATGTTCATATTGGCAAGATCCAGGGCGGCTTGGCAGCCGCCTACGCCGCCGCCGATCACCAGGACCCGGCGGGGAACCTTGGCTCCAAGAGGGCGGAACGAAGCCCATGGCCCTCCACGAACGAAAGGCGTCGAGCATAGGGACGATGAGATCTGTTCCAAGGTGTGCAGGCGGGCTTTAAGAACCCCATAAAGCGCTGTGGCGTCTGGAATTTCCTTGAGATCCACCAGAATCCCGGGAAGATGGGATGCCGGACCCAGGGCTTGCTGCAAAAGTTCACCGATGAGAGAAAAGGAGCAGGCTCCAATAAGGATCTGTTTCCCTTGCGCGTTAAAGGACTTCAAAACTTCTTGGGGAAACCTTGTGGCATCGCATAAGGTGTCCACCACACGCACGGTGAGGCCATCGGAGCGCAGGCGCTGCGCCGCTTTTTCCAGGTCCAGATGACCATGCCTTTCCGGACACCGACAGAGCAAGATGGGAACCGAGGAGTCCCGGTGTTGTGGTTGTGCGGGTGTGGTCATGAGTGAATCGGTCATGTCAACAATTCGGCCACGTTGACGGGCGGACACATCGGTCCGCCCCTACGGGCTTCTATGCATGGGCGGACACATCGGTCCGCCCCTACGGGCTTCTATGCATGGGCGGACACATCGGTCCGCCCCTACAGGTTGATTCTTATTAGCGGACACGTGGGTCCGCCCCTAAGGGTTGTTGGTCATGGGCCGAGTATGGGGCTCGGCATCCGTTGAGAAGGCTGAGCCCGCTGTCATCTCCTCGGCCAAGCGCCGTATCAACTGCTGAAACTGAGGACCTTCCGTGGCCGAAATCCAGTGACACACGAACCGGTTTGGATCGTATCCTTTCTTGGCAAGAACCTTTCGAATCCGTGGAAGACGGCCTTCAAATCTGAGATTTCCTGAAATGTAATGGCAGTCTCCCGGTGGATGACATCCAGCGACCAGGACACGGCCGGCCCCTTTTTTAAAAGCATGCAACACCAGCGAAACACTGACACGGCCTGAACAGGGCACGCGCACAATTCGAACATTGGCAGGGTAGGGAAGGCGCGAGACGCCGGCGGCATCAGCCCCTGCGTAGGCACACCAGTGGCAGCAAAAAGCTAGAATCTTTTCCCCTGCATTTACGGCAAGAGCTTCATGGATCACGGCTTTGAGAGCTTCCGTGGAATAACCAAGGTGGTCGGCGGCTTGAGTGGGACACGCCCCGGCACACACGCCGCACCCTTTACAGGCGGCCGCTTCCACGAAAGCCTTTAGGGCACCATGCTCGTCCTCTCGCATTTCCACCGCTTGGTACGGGCATTCTGAGGCGCAGACGCCGCATCCCACGCATTTTTCTGCATCAATGACGGCGATCATGCCATCCAGCTGCAAAACTTCCTTGCATAAAAGCTGGTACGCTTTGGCGGCGGCCCCGACCGAGGCTGCCACGGTTTCTCGAACATCCTTAGGGCCTTGACACGAACCCGCCAGGAACACACCTTCCACAGCCGATTCCAAAGGGTGCAATTTGGGGTGCGATTCCAGCAGAAATCCATCCTGGCTCGCCGCCAAGCGAAGGATCCGGCGCAGAGCTTCGGCATCCGCTCGAGGTCGAAGACCCACGGCACAGATCAGTCGATCCACAGGAACTCGGAAAGAAGACCGAAGAAACTCATCGTGCCATTCAAGCAGAAGCCTTCCGGATCCGTCCGGTTCCACCCTAGTCAGGGAACCTCGATGAAACAAAACACCCCGGCGTCGCGCTAAGCCGTACAGTTCTTCCTCTTGGCTCTTGTCATAAAGTCGAATATCACGATGAAAAACGTGCACATTCGGGCCGAGTGCTCTTAGAGCCAGAGCCTGTTTAAGGGTGACGGCACAACAGATGCGGGAACAATGTGGATACACGTCTTCTAGACGCGATCCCACACACTGCAGAAAAGCGACGGACCTTACCCCTTGAAGAGCGGCAGGCAGGTGCTCTTGCCCATGGGATGAAAACATTTCTTCCAGTTGCACCGAGGTCATCACCTGAGGCAGGGTGATGAAGGGGTAGCGAGAAACTTCCGGTTCATAGGGTTCGTATCCTGTGGCCACCACGATAGAGCCCACTTCTTCGGTTCGAATTTCTTGCCGTGAGGTGTCTCTCAAGGCAACATTGAAGTGGCCCACATAGCCGCTCACACCTTCAACAATATGGCTTTTCAAGACATGGATTCGAGGATGCAGCATCGCACGGGTGACAAGAGGACGCAGAAAGCATGACAAGGGATCCGTTTTCGGAGGTCCAATGCGCCATCGAATGGCTTGGCCGCCCAAAGCTGCCTCTTTTTCCACCAAGATGACCGGAACACCGCAGTCCGCCAATTCCAAAGCGGCACTCAACCCTCCCACACCACCTCCAAGGACCAGCGCACGGCGCGTGACGGAAACCAGCCTGTCTGAAAGAGGTTTCAGGCGGGAAAGTCGAGCCAAACCCATGAGGATAAGGTCCAGGGCTTTGTCCATGGCTTCCGGTCCCCGGTGAACCCAGGAACAATGTTCCCGTATGTTGGCCATCTCCAGGAGATAGGGGTTTAAACCGGCATGGGCAATGGTTCGTCGAAAAGTGACTTCATGAAGCCTTGGGGAACAGGCCGCCACAAGAACCCGTTCCAACCCGTAGGTTTCGATATCCACCTGAATTTCCTTTTGGCCGGGTTCGGAACAACAGAAAACGTTGGTTTTGACCACCGACACATCCCGGGAACGGCACACCCGATCCCGCAAAGCCTCCACGTCGAGAACTCCGGCGATATTTTGCCCGCAATGGCAGATATAGACACCGATTTTACTCATGGAAGGTCACACCGGCCGAAGGAAGACGAAGGTGAATCTTTCAGCATGGAGTCTTCTCGATTCAAGGCGCCCGTGAGGGCGTCCCGAATACGAGTCCACAAGGGACAAGCGGTTTCATCGGAAACAAGGACTTCTTCGCGTACCACCTGAATGGCATCTCGATCGCAAATGTTAGCGCAGGCCCCGCACAGAGCGCATGTGCCGTGAACCAGTGTGACACGACCTTCGCGACGCTGGATGACCTTGACCGGACAAACATCAACACAGAGAGAGCAATCATCGGGGCAAAGATCTGCGTTGAGGATCACAGTCCCTCGAAAAAGGGGATGCACCTCAATGGAGTCGTGAGGGCAGCTTTTCAAACACTGCTCACACCTCAGGCACAAGGAGGGCTCAGGACATGTCCCTTCAAGTGTCTCGCGATAAACGCCTCTAGGGCACGTCTGCACACAGCGAAAGCAGTACTTGGGGCATGCGGCTTCTCGGTTTTCCACAATGCGGCGCTGCTGTCGGCACCAGTGTTCTTCTTGATTTTCCAGGAGTTCACATCGGTGCGGACAGCGGCTTCCTTCCACATGGAGTTTTTCCGGCATGGATGGCAACCCGCCGGAAAGGCCCAGGAGATTTTTGGCATGGTCCTGGTAATGAAGAGAGACGGCCGAGACGGGACACACATAAGCGCAGACTTCACACAAAAGACATCGGTGATGATCCAAATAAATCTGCAGGCCTTGCTCGTTTGCTTCTATCCGCAAGGCCTCGCGAGGGCACGCCAACGAACAAAGGTCACATCGAATACAGCGGTCCCTGTCAATTTCCAAAGACAGCGTCACATGATAAAAGCGCACAGCATACTGAATACGGTGTGAATCCTCGCGTTTCATGCTCTTGTGTCGAAGTTCCGCCGCGGGTAATCGAAAAAATTCACATTCCTTTCTTTTGTAGCACAGCTGTGGCATCAAATGAAGAGCCATAAAGCCTCTAGACGCAGAATGCACGGCGGTAAGGAGTCCTGCATGCCCTACAAAACCATGATGGTTTCCTTTGAAAAGGCGGACCCTTCCCAGATTGACAAACTGGGGGCCAAAGGGGCCAAACTGGTGGAAGATTTCCAAAACCTTCGATCCGATTTTCCTGGAATGGAAAAGCGGATTTCCGTTCCAGACGGATTCATTCTGACCACCGACGCCTGGCGTGCCTTTTACGACAATGGAGGCTCTTTGCCGGAGGAATTGTTTGCTGCGGTCACCATGGAACTTGCCGATTTGGAACGGCGAGTAGGACGTCTTTATGGTGACACCAGCGGAAGTATGCCTTTGATTGTGGCGGTACGCGGAGGGGCTCCCGTTTCTTTGCCAGGAGCTATCAGCACCATTCTCAATGTGGGCCTGAATGATGAAATCGTCACCGCCTTAATCGAAGCGGGTGAAGATGAAGCGTTTCTTCTGGGAACTTATCTGGAAGCCATTCGCATGTACGGCGAAGTGGTGCTGGGGATTCCCTACGAACGCTTTTTTGAAGTGCTCCAAAGGTTTCATGTGGGTGATGAGGGGTCCGTGCCTGTCGACGGACTGTTTCCTTTGATCGATGCCTACAAGAAGGTTCTGCTGCAGGGACCTTCGCAGGGACCGGCGGCCCGTATGGAATCGGATCCTTTCAGACAACTGAAGGCGGCCATCGAGAGTGTATTCCATTCCTGGATGGCCGAAACGGCCGTTGAAGCTCGGCTGAGTCGAAGTCCCAAAGTCCCTGACGACATGGGCACAGCGGTCATTGTCCAGAGTATGGTTTTTGGAAATCGTGACGACCACGGCTGTTTAGGGGGTGTTCTTTTCACACGGAATCCTAGAACCGGAGCCGCCACACCGGTGATTGAATGGGCGCCGAAGGTCCAATGCGACAAGATCGTTTCGGGAAAGCTTCGCAAAGAGCTTCTGCACACAAAAGACTTGGCCGAACGTTTTCCCGATATTTACGAACTGCTCATGACTGTTCGAGACCGACTGGAAACCCGTGCTAAAAGGCCTCTTGATGTGGAATTCACCGTAGAGGATTTGAAGCTATACATTCTCCAACGGCGACCTTTGCGCATGACTTTTTCCGCCACAGCCCGTGCCATGTGGGATCTGGTGGATGAGGGGAAAACCACCATCCAGATGGCTTCGCTGATCATCAACACGGCTTTGGAACAGCCGGAAAAGATGCTTCGAGAAGGCTTCAAGAACTACCAAGTTTTGGCCGTGGGTGAACCTATTACGGACACGGCCGATTACGGCATTCTTGTTTTCGGAACCGAACAAGCCTTGGAACTGGCACGCCAGGGCCGAAATGTGATCATGCTTCGTAAAAGACCCTATGGGGAAACCGATCTCGCGGTCAATCACCCCAATGTGCGAGGCATCATTCGAAGTGACGGTAACGTGACCGGCCATGAAGCGGTTTCCGCCGTCGCTTACAGCAAGCCCTACCTGATCAACGTAACGGATGTGGAAGGCCGTCCTCTGCTGGTGGTGGACGAAGACCGCATTGAACTCAATCCCGAATGCACCTTGGCGGCGTACCTAGGCCGTAACGTGTTCGTGGACGGTGAACGAGGCATTGTGGGGTATACGGAGTCTCAAGATTTCTTGGTGGACAGAAAAATCCGCAAGAAGCTTTACGTGGATTGGGAATACCTGAGGGACCAATTCGATCGAGCGGGCTATCATGAACTGGATTACGAAACCCTGTTGGACATTCATTACCAGATGGAACTGGAACTGGCCCACTATCAACGTCTGGAAACACGTATCAAAGAAGGAGATCGAAGCGTTTCGGAAAAAGAACTCATGCACGCCTTTGCCACCTACCTGATCTACATTCCCGAAAAGGATCGGGAACGCACTCTGGCTTTGAAGGATGTTCGAATCGACCAATTCGATCTCGGCCCACCTTTGGTCTATCGCGGCCATCGGCTGGGAGAAGAGGTGCTCAAAATCCTCAGAGCCCTGATGTTATGCACCACGTGGCGGACTCACTGGATTCATGAAATCATGGTGGCCAAAGCAAAAGAACGTGGGGAAAGCGAAGGGGATGTGATCCGCGACATTTTTATCAAAAATAGAACCATGAGTGTGGTCAAGGATTTTGAAGCCGAAGGGTTTCATCTCATGCGTGTTCCCCATTATTACTATCTCATTTTTGCCAGTAACTTCGAATACGATCAGGATTTGGACAGTGTTCAGGTGAATCCCGGTCTCATGAAATATGCGGAGAAAGAAGTGCTGGCACGCAACTTCCTCTCCTATCTGCAGCAAATCAATCTTCGACTCAGGGAAAAACTTCGCATCATTCAAGGGGAACCTCCCTTGGGGCAAGGCCATGCGCGCATTGTGAGCATCGGTTTGGCGATTCCTGAGGAAGATTTTGATGTGGTATGCCGGTATCTTCGAACCTTTTTGGATCAAAGCAAACATGGTTGTCCCATGACGTTTCAAAGTGCGGTAGCGGAAGGCGAATTCGTGGATCTGTATCATGTGGATGCGGTTTTTGCTCCCTACCCCGAACTTCGTATCATGAAGGAAAAGCCAAGCGGTAATCCCGATGCAAGCTCGGGATATGTGATCGCCTTTGGCCGATGTTCCTTTGGGGAATTTGACGGGGTGGTCTATGGTCGGGACGAATACGAAAGGCTTTGTCGACAAGTCCATGAATTTCATACTTTTTTGAGAAGTTATGGCCTGGAAGAAGCCGTTCGGCCTTGGCAGTTCGAAGTGGATCCCTTTCGGCGTCATTCCGTTATTGCCGCCGTAGGGATTCGCATCGAACCTGAAAAGTTACGACATGTCATTTCGAAACTTAAGGAATTCTTAGGCCTGGAGGAACAACATCTACCATCGCACCAGAGCGGTTCCCCAGGTGAAACCGGATCCAAAAGCTGCCAAGAGAACCACATCTCCTGATTGCAGCAGGCCGTTGCGATAGGTTTCATCCAACAAAAGAGGAATACTGGCGGCGGTGGTATTTCCATAGCGTTGCATGTTGTGCAGGAATTTTTCCTCTGGAAACCCCAGTTTCTGAGCCACCATTTGGTTAATGCGCATGTTGGCTTGATGGGGGATCACATATTTAATGTCATCTCCTTTGAGCCCGTTCACTTCCAGGGTGTGCTGAATCACTTCGCACAAGCGAGAGACGGCGTGCTTAAAGACCGTCTTGCCGTCCATTTGAGGCCAAATGTCCGTGCCGGCAGTGGTTGACTCGGTCATGTAGGGCTTTTTGGAAATGTCCCAGATGTCCAGATACAAGGCTCGAGCAAATCGGCCGTCCGCATGAAGTTCCGTGTAAAGGACTCCGCGGTCCGAAGAAGGAGAAGGCGACAGAACCACGGCGGCAGCGCCGTCCCCGAACAATACGGCCACATCGCGACCCCGATCCGAAAAATCCAACGCGCTGCTATGAACTTCGGAGCCCACCACCAAAATGTTTTTGTAGGTTCCGGCACGAATCAAGGCATCGGCGACCGTGAGCGCATAGAGAAAACCGGTGCATTGGTTGCGCACATCCAGGCAACCGATGGGACCTGTACCCAGCTTAGGCTGCAGGTAACAGGCGGTGCCTGGAAAATGGTGATCCGGACTGAGAGTGGCAAAAATAAGAAAATCGATGTCCGCCGGTGTCAATTTGGCATCGTCAAGAGCTTTGCGACAGGCTTCCAAAGCCAAGTCCGAACACTTGACCCCTTCCTCGGCGTAGCGCCGTTCTCGAATACCCGTTCGCGTCCGAATCCATTCGTCACTGGTGGTCATGACCTGAGCCAGATCATCATTGGTGACCACTTTCGGCGGCACATAGCTTCCAATGCCGGCAATGGCGCTACGAATCATGGGGCCTCCTTTCCTTGCTAGATGGTCACATGGGTTTTTTTCGACGATACCATTCAGCCCAACCCCCTCCTCGAGGCAACGACGCAAAGGCATCGACGCGCACGACGGTCTCTCGGGCAAGCTGCGTTAGAGTGTTCAGACGCGTTTCCAGAACCTGTCGGTACCATTCTAAATCTTTTTCATGAATGGGGGACGGCACATGCATGGGATCCCCCGCGGCGAGAACAAGGTCTGCGAAGGGTTTCGGAATCAAGGTGCGATCCCAACTGGGCAAGCGCCAGGCTTTGTTGGCGGCAAGGCTCACCGGAACAAGGGGAAGCCCTGTGACGGAAGCCAACCATACGATTCCTTTTTGAGCCTGTAGAGGTGGGCCTTGGGAGCCGTCGGCGATAAGCCCTGCCGGGCACCCTGTTCGAGTCCATCGAAGCATGGCTCGCAGGGCTTGGGATCCTCCACGATGCGAGGAGCCTCGAACGGTCCGAAAACCAAGGCATTCCACAAGCCTCGAGGCCCATTCGCCGTCTCTGGATCGACTGACCATGACGATGCCGTTCAAATGCCGAAAAAAGTAGATCACCGAAGGAAAGGCAAAATGCCACGTGGTCAAAAGACCGCAAGGATGCCCTTCCAGGACCGAGAAAAGATGATCTTGGCCCAAAATGAGGAAGCGACATGTTCGATACCATGCCGAAAGAAGTGACGCTCCCCAGCAAGGAAAACGCCGTAGCAGAGGATGATCGGGCGAGAAAAGGTCCCGTCGCACGCATGGGCCCTCAAAATTTTAAAAGAAGAAACCAATGTTTTCCGCACCCTTCTCCTAGCCGAATCGAGAAGGCGACGTCAAGCAAGAGAAGACACGGCGGCTCGAAGCCCCAACAAATAACTTTGCACCCCAAAGCCTGAAACGCGCCCGGTCACCACAGGGGCCAGAACAGATTGCTGCCGAAATGGTTCTCGAGCATCAATATGGGACATGTGCACTTCCACAATGGGCATGGAAAGCATTTCCAGAGCGTCTCTCAGGGCATAACTGTAATGAGTCCAAGCACCGGCGTTGATCACGATGGCGTTTGTGCCGTCGTCCAACGCAGCGTGAATGCGTTCCACCATTGCTCCTTCCATGTTGGTTTGAAATGTTTCCACCTGCACTCCCAAAGCCGCTCCCAGCTCCACCAAGGCTCGATCGATCTCAGCCAAGGTCCAAGTCCCGTAATGCTTGGAATCCCTTTGGCCAAACATGTTGAGATTGACCCCGTGGAGCACCAAAACCTTTTTCATGCGCTGAGACCTCCTCGTGTTCTGATACTCATTTTCATTCGAGACTTTTTTTGTATCTTAGACTGGTTGTTTGCGTCTAACGATTTTTCGGTTATGGAAAGCTTGCAAGAGCCTGTCCTGCCTGAGGAACTGTTATTGGATTCGGTCCTGAAAGGGGAATGGTTGATGCCGGTAGCGCAACGTATTGCCCTCATCGGTTTTCGAGCTTCAGGGAAAAGCACTGTTGGCCCCCTGGTCGCTCGGTCCCTTGATTGGTCTTTCGTGGACATGGATGAGGAACTGTCCCGTTTCTTTGGATCTTCCATCACGGAATGGGTGGAAAGATTCGGTTGGGAAAGATTTCGTGAAGAAGAGGCCAAACTTCTGGAAGAACTCTCCGGCCGAGTGGGCATCGTGGTGGCTACGGGAGGCGGTATTGTGGAAAAGGAAATGAACCGCCAAAGGTTGCAGAAAGCATTTTTTACCGTATGGCTTCGTTGTGATCTTGGAACCCTTTATGAACGCCTTGCCATGGATGAAAAAACAAGCACCCAAAGACCGTCACTGACCGGACGACACATCCTGCAAGAAACCGAAGAAGTGCTCCAGAGAAGAAATCCATGGTATGCCGCCTCGGCACATCTTAGGCTTCGCACAGACACCGCGGCTCCCAAAGATCTTGCATCTGAGATCGTTCGAGCCTACAGGACCTTGGCTGATTTTGACAGAACCGTTTCCTGATGGTAGACATGGCGTGAAATCGTGAAGTCGTGAATCGTGAAGTCGTGAATTGTGAAGGTGTGAAGGTGAGAGTCATGAACGGGAAAGGATTTTGCTGATGGCAGAAACTTTTAGGCCTGCATCCACCGGTTCCACGGAACCAACCCCAAGTCCGTGGCAGCCTGTTTACGATATTTTTCAAGGAGTGAGCCGCGAAACGGTTTGTGCGCGCTACGGCCTTCGTGAACAAGATTTGGACAAATTGATCGCCGATTACAAGATCTCACGACGTCAGATGGCCTTGGCCGACGAATTGGTCGTGCGCAGGGTAGGGCGGAATGATCCTTGTCCTTGCGGCTCCGGAAAAAAATACAAAAAATGCTGCATGCCTCTGCACGAAGAAGCGCGCAAGACTCTGCCCAAGGACGAACTCCAAAAACTTGAAGAGCGGGTGCAACAAAGGGAAAAACTCCAGGAAGACATTCAAAAGGGATTTCAAGCTCTTATGGATGAATCTTACGGCAAGGCTCGAAAGCTTGCCGAGCAGCTTCTGGTGAAATTCCCGGAAGATGATCGCCTCCATGATATGCTCGTCGCCGCTTGCCTCGGGCAAGGAGACTACGATGCGGCGTTCTATCGGTCCCGCACTCGCTACCAAGTGGCTGTGGAAGAGAAAGAGTTCTTTCAGGAAAACGGCTACCACAAGAGGGAAGGGGTTGAACGCACGCAGCTGGTGCATTTTTATTCACCCAGCACCTGGCTTGAAAAGTTTTGGATTGCTCAGCGAGCCCGCACCTATGCCAAGGAATTCCCTCAAGACGGTGATAACCGCAAGGTACAGCGCGTGACCAAGCTCAAGGTCGCCAATGACCTCAAGCGATTCCCTCAAAAGGATATGGCAGGTTTTGAAGCGCGGCGTACGGCTCTGGCTTCCGTCGTGGAAGAGATTCAGAGGGACGGCCCGGCGGCGGTGCCGTATCTTCTCCCCTTATGCTACAATTTTTCGTGGGCGAGTTTGTTTGTCCCTGAACTCATCCATTCGTCAGGACATTCGGAATCGATCCGCCTGTTGGCCGAACTGTCCATGTTCCGCTTCCCTTATTTTTCTCAAATGTGCTTGAAATATCTTGAGGAAATGGGGGAAGCCTCGGTGCCGGTCATCGATAAGACTCTTTTTGAAAACACGGCCTTTGATGAACTGAAAACGGGGCTGCTTATGGTTCTGGGAGCCATTCCCACGGAAGATAGTTTTCGGATTCTCGTGAGGATGACCGAGCATGAAAACCCGTACGTGGTGAACTGGGCAGCGCAAGCCCTTGGACGGCAAAAGAACCCGCAGGCTTTGCCGTATCTGGAAAAGGCTAAGGAAAGGCTTGGGGCTTTGAGCAAAATTCAGGGGGCCATTCAAGACCTGGTGCAAAGCATGGAAGGCAATCCTGTCTAGAAGCCTGTCCGAGAACTCCCAATCCCAAGGTCTGTTGCCAGTTCAAGATAGGGGGGAGGCGCCGCCTCGCCCTTACCATGAACGACATGCAACGCAAGGGTCATTGTGGTTTTTTGGACGAGCTCCTGGGAACCTATGGAAGGGGCGCCGCAGGATGGTTTCAATGTTCTTTTTTTCCCAGCACGCGGCGAATCATTTCGGCCATGTCCTTGATGGCGTAGGGTTTGGGTAAGGCGCCCTGGAACCCGTAGAGCCTGTAATTGTCTAGAATCGGATCCGCCGAATACCCGGTATAGATCACAGCCTTGACCTTTGGGTCGATGCTCAAAAGCTGCGCTATCGTGGGAATCCCGCCCATGCCCCCTTTGACGGTAAGATCCAGAATCACCATGTCAAAGGGTTCTCCTGCTTCCATGGCCTCCTTGTACTTGGCGATAGCTTCTTTGCCGTGTCGCGCCGTTTCACATTGGTACCCCAAGTGGTCCATGACAGCTTCCGCCAATTGTCGCAGCATGGGTTCATCGTCCATGACCAGGATCTTGGCCCGCAAAGGGCCTTCCATTTCGGCTAGACGCGCCTCCAGGGATAGGCTTTCAGGAACCGCGGGCAAATAAAAGGTCACGGTCGTTCCCGCCTGTTCCTGGGTCGTGATCCCGATATATCCTCCGTGACTTTGCACAATGCCCCACGCCACGGAAAGGCCCATCCCCATACCCTTTTGCGTGCCTCGAGGTTTGGTGGAAAAATACGGATCAAAGACGCGGTCTAGAATATCCGCGGGAATTCCCGGACCTTCGTCCTGAATGTCGAACCGAACATAACACCCGGGTTTGATGTGCAGGCACATGGGATCCTCGGGTTTGAGTTGCACGTTCTGCAACCGTACCAGAATCCGTCCCCCCACAGGGCTGGCGGCTCGAGCATTGTCCAGCACATTCACCAAAACGGTGCGCAAAAGCTGCGGGTCGCCTTTCAAGCTCCACAGCCCGTTTTCAAAGATCACCTGGCTGCTAACGGGCTTTCCCGACAGGGTGGTCCGGCAAGCCTCTTCCGCCAGAGACCCGGCATGAATGGTTGTTGTTTCTTGCACACCGCTTCGAGCGAAACACAAAAACTTGAAGGTCAGCTCTCGGGCTTCCATGGCCGCCAGGTTAGCACTTCGCAGCATGGGTGCGATGGGGTCTTCTGGACGGCACTTGCTTTGGGCCAAATCCAGATTGCCTAAAATGATGGAAAGAATGTTGTTCCAATCATGGGCGATGCCGCCCGCCATGGTGGACACGGCTTCCAGCTTGGTGCGGTTGGCGATATCTGCTTCCAATCCCTTCCGTGCCGTAATGTCCCTTAAAACCCACCCCATGAGACCCTGATGTTCCGGAGGAAATTCAAAGGCGCTCATTTCCACCCATATCAAAGCCCCGTTCGCACTTCTTAGGCGGTATTCCCCGTAACGTGAAGATTTCTTTTGTTCCGAAGCTTCCGCCAAGGCTCGCGCCACGTCCTGTTGACGCAAAAGGAGACTTACATGAGAGTTTCTTAGATGTTGCTGGCCGTAACCCACAAGGCGGCATGCCGATGGGTTGGCGTAAACGATTTTTCCTTGGAGATCCACAAAAAGGACCGCATCACGAGTTGCGTGAAAAAAATCCCGTAGACACTCTGGAGCAGGATCCAGCCGATCTTGTTTCATAAGGTGCACACCTCGTGCACATGCATGTTTCTCTTTATTTGAATATTCTATGTATAAAGCGAAAGACTCAAAAACGCAAGCGATTTTCGCCCTCGACAAAGCGTCCTCACAGGAAGCCCAGAACCCTTGTCCCGAAACATGGCACCGCTTCGAGCGTTCATGAAGGGTGAATCCATCTTTTCAGCTAGCTTGACGACGTCTGGACTTCGTATTAAGGTCCTTTTGCTTAAAGAATCCGAGAGAACTCGGAGTTCTTGGGTCGAAGCCCAGCTGGAGCAAAAGATTAAAGGTTCATCCCATCTTTTACGAAAGCGGTCATGAAGGCCGGCGTCTGAAGGGAGGCGTGCGGCCTTTTTGTGTTCTCTTGAACTTTACGGCCTCTATGAACCACCGAAGTGATCCCTTGGAGCGTTGGTATGGATGCTATCGAACCGTTCATGAACCTGGAGTCGAAACTTTGACCTCGATCGTTGAAAAAGGGGGGAGACACCATGTTTAAAATGCGTCAACTCAGTTTCCTCAAAAACTTTTTTGTTGCCTGTGGTTTCCTGGTGCTGCTCACGGCCTTGGGTTCGGTGCCCGCCTGGGCTCACAAGGTCAACCTTTTTGCTTATGCGGAAGGTGGCGTCATCTATGTGGAAAGCTATTTCCCCGACGGGTCTCCTGTGGTGCAGGGAAGTCTACGTGTTACAGACGCCAAGGGAGCCCAGATCTTTGAGGGGAAAACGGATCAGCAAGGAAAGGCTCTATTTCAAGCCCCCTCGGAAAAACAGGATCTCACCATCGAACTCAATGCTTCCATGGGCCATCGAGCCGTGTTCAGACTGAAAAAAACCGACTGGTGAGGGTACGTCCATGAGAAACTGTTGGTGCGCCCTATTGGTCTTGTCTTTGGCTTTGATCAGTTCGACAGTTTACACACAGCAAGCGGTTCCGACCGACACGGAATCGCAGGAGATGAAGGCTTCACCTTCGGCCGACAACACATTTCAAGGACAACAGGATGCCCTGGGCCTTTTTGAAGCGGTCCAGTCGCAGCAGAGGGAGATGGGCCAGGAACTGCGGGCCATTAAAAGGGAGATCGCAGCCTTGAAGACGGCCATGCAGGAACCTGACCTCAAAGACATTGTCGGGGGAATAGGCTATATTCTAGGAATTTTCGGGGTTGCCTTTTACCTGCATGCACGCCGGGAACGTCGGCGTCAAGCCCCATAGGATTCAGGAATTTTCCTATGGCCTGCAGTCCAAACGTTTTAGAAGATGTGTTGTTCCCGCAGCTTGCGGCGGCGGGAATTGACCCGGAGAAGTCAGCAACAGCTCCATTTAGAAAGAAAAGGTGCGTCATCATGCATGTTTCCGATGGTGTGCTTCCCACGGTCGTTGCTGTGGGATCCTTTGTGGCTTCCGGATTGTGTGTCGCCCTGAGTGTTAAGAAAACGGAAGGCGAAGATCTGCCCAAGATCGCCGTCATGACTTCGGCCTTTTTTGTGGCCTCGCTCATTCATGTGCCCCTTGGCCCTACCAGCGTTCATCTTTTGCTTCCCGGCCTGGTGGGGATTCTCACAGGCTGGAGTGCCTTTTTGTCCATTTTCCTGGGATTAGTGCTGCAGTCCCTGCTCTTTCAATTCGGAGGACTTACGGCTTTGGGAGCGAACGCCCTGATGATGGGTCTTCCTGCGTGGTGGGCTTCCTGGAGCTATCGATTCCTTCAGCGGCATCTTGGTGTGAGAGCGGCCATGGCGGCGGCTCTGGCGGCGGCCATAGCCGTGGCGTTGGCGGCTCTGATTCTTGCAGGCCTTTTGGCGACGGGGGGTGAAGATTTCTTTGGCGTGGCCAAGATTGCCGTCGTCGCTCATACGCCCGTGCTTGCCATTGAAGGGGTGGTTTCGGCGGGTGTGGTGAGTTTTCTTCAGAAGGTGAAACCGGAACTTCTTATGGCGCCCTTGGGGCGGAGGAGCCTGTGAACCCGATCCTCATTCGATGGCAATGGGTGGCGGCAGGATTGGCGGGAAGTGTCGCCGTTTTTGCTGCTGCCTGGTTTTACAGGTATGTGGCACACCGAAGAAAGCTTTCCCGGTGTCAGGCTCCGACAGAATGGGAAATGGATCGCCCTTTGCCCGAACTGGACGTTGAGGGAACCCAGCGTTCTTTTTTTCATCACTGGGACCCGCGCTTCAAGATTCTTTCGCTTCTCTTTTTCGCCTTCATGACGGTTTCCCTTCAACACTGGACAGGTCTTCTGGTCTGTTTGGCCATGGCCATCGGTTCCATTCTAGCGGCTCGAACACCCATGCATCGGGCACGGCAGCGCCTTGCGGCCATCGGGGGTTTTCTGGTCATGCTTGCCGTGATCATGCCTTTGACGGTTCCCTTTCATGAAGGGGATCGTCGTCTTGTTCTGGAGGGCCTTTCTTCTGTAGCTCTGAATCTTCGAGGTCTAGAGCTGGCGGCGCGCATCGGCACCAAGGCTGTCATTGTGGCTCTGATGATGGAACCTTTGCTGAGAACATCGCCGTTTTCGGTTACCATGGCGGCTCTTCGCAGGCTAGGGGTTCCTGTGATCTTGTGTCAAATGCTTCTTCTGATGTACCGATATGTTTACGTGTTTCGGCATGAGATACAGCGTATGTGGGTTGGTATGACGGTTCGAGGGTTTGGCAGTCGAACCGGAATGGAAACCTTGCGCGACCTCGGTTGTTTTTTGGGCATGCTTTTTGTCCGCAGCATGGAACGCACACAAAGGGTCTATGAAGCTATGCTATGCCGAGGTTATACAGGGACTTTTCCATCGACGGTTCGGTTCGCGGCAAAGTCTAAAGATTGGATATGGGCTTTGGCCTGGACGGCGGTGTCCTTGACCGTTTTCTTGGGTGACCGGTTTTTTGAATGGAAAACACCACTTTTTCCCCTTAAATAGCTTATGGTTTTTTGAGGATTTGACATGCACTGGCAATTGGTGCCGGTTCCTGTGCAGACTTCTGTGGAATCGGTTCTTTTTCAGCTTGAGGACGTTTCCTACACGTATCCGGGCGGCCGGAACGCGCTGTGCGGTGTGTCGCTGAATATTGGTTACGGAGAAAAAATCGCTTTGGTAGGCCCGAACGGTTCGGGAAAAACCACCTTGGCCAGAATGCTCTGCGGTCTTATCAGACCCACGGAAGGCCGTCTTTGGTTTGACGGCCGACCTGTCGAACAAAAAGATCTTGCTTTTCTAAGGCGTCGAGTGGGACTGCTGTTTCAAGATCCCGACGATCATCTTTTTTGCACTCGATTGGCGGACGATGTGGCCTTCGGCCCCTTAAACTACGGGATACCTCAGGAAGAGGCTGCGGCCAGAGTCACCCAAATGTTGGATCTGGTCGGTTTAAAACCCTGCGAAAGCAAGGCGCCCCATCACTTGAGTTACGGCCAGCGAAAGAGGGCGGCCTTGGCTTGCATCCTCGCTTGTGAACCTTCGGTGCTCATTCTCGATGAACCCACAGCCAACTTGGATTCCAAAAACACGGAAAAACTGCTGGAAGCGCTTCATTGCTTTTCGGGAACACTCATTTGTATCAGTCACGACCTGATGTTCCTTTATGGCTTGTGCCGCAGGGCTGTGGTGCTTGATCATGGCATCCTGCAGCACGACATGGATTTCAATACCCTGATCTCGCATCGTTCTTCTCTCAGAGAACACGGGCTCGATTTCAGCTTTCGTTTTCAATGCTGCCGAAATCCCCATGGAAACACAGGAGAGAACAAGGATAAATGTTCCCATCATCAGCGGGCGTCAAAAAGGGATTCAGGAAAAACTCAAAAGCTCCATCCTTTGCCAGTTTCCGGGAAGGCTTCATGCCGTGACAACCATCATTCAGACGTGAGCCGAGCGCACGATGTTCCGATGTTGGAACTGCAGGACTATTCCTATCGATATCCGGACGGGACATGGGGCCTTCAGAAGGTTTCCCTGAAGGTTCATGACGGCGAGCGTATCGCCCTTTTGGGGGAAAACGGAGCGGGAAAATCCACGCTGGCCTCGGTTCTTGTGGGGGTTCGTACAGGTTTCGGTGTGTATCGGTTCCAGGGGCGCCTCGTGGATAAACGTTCCAAAAGGCAGCTGTGGCGTTCGGTGGGTATGGTTTTTCAAGATTCCATGGACCAGATGGTGACGGCCGCGGTCTATGACGAAGTGGCTTTCGGATTAAAATATTTGGGTGTGAAAGAGCCGGAGTTGGGGCGTCGAGTGCGTGAGGCCCTGCACCGGGTGGGCATGGACGGAATGGAAGATCGAGTTCCTCATCACCTGAGTGCGGGGGAGCGTAAGAGACTGTCGCTTGCCGCCGTGCTGGCCATGGAACCTCGCGTGCTTATTTTGGATGAGCCGACAGCCAATCTGGATCCGGAAAGCGAAGAAAGACTTCTTCGCATTTTGGACGAGCTATCAACGACCCTTATTCTCATCAGTCACGACATCTGCTTTGTGTCATCTCTGACCGATCGCGCGCTGGTGCTGCATCAGGGTTGCCTGGTTCAGGATCTTTTAACGGAACAATTCCTCATGGACGAAGGGCTTCAGTCGCGTTATGGATTAGACGTGACGTACCACAATCGATGCTGCCAACAGATTCTGGCCATGCACCACGTAAACCATTAGGAGGCTGTCCCAGAACTTAAAATGAGCCGTCCCAGCCCACGACCTGGGCACGGCGCGCCCTGCCTCTAGCTCGCAAACCCTTTGTTTTGTTGGGAGTGTGCTGGTCCCGCCCGCACAAAGGGCGGGCCGGAGGCCCGAGCTCAAAGAAAAAACACTGTTTCAGGTTTGGAGGGGCGATGAGGTGCCTCGCCCCTACCATGAAACGGCAAGGGACCCTGATATAACGCTTTCTCGCACAGGCTCCTAAAGGATTGAGTGAAAGGATTGCTGATGGACGATAAACGACAAGGAATGTTATGGGCCGCATTTGCGGCGGATGCGTTAGCCTTGGGAGCCCATTGGATCTATGATCCAAAGGTGATCAAGCAACGGTTTGGGCGTGTGGAACAATTCAGGGTGCCGGAACCGGATTCGTACCATCCTGGAAAATCGGCGGGTGACTTAACCCACTATGGGGATCAGATGCTTGTTCTTTTGGAATCCATAGCCGCATGCCAAGGACGTTTTGACCTTCAGGATTTTGCAGTCCGTTGGCAAAGCCTGTTTAAGAACTATAAAGGCTATGTCGATAAAGCCACCAGGGGAACCCTTCAACGTTTTGCCGAAGGTCACGGCCCGGAAGAGTCGGGCTCTACGTCCACGGATCTTGCCGGAGCCGGCCGTATCGCTCCCGTCATCTATGCCTTGTGGGATCGCCCCGAAGCATGTGTGGAAGCAGCCCGTGCCCAAACCGCCATGACTCACAACCATCCCACGGTTATCGATGCCGCCGTCTATTGGACTTGGGTGACTCAGAAGGTGCTCAAGGGACAAGATCCCGAAGACGCCTTGGAAAGCACTTTACAGGAACTTGCGTTTCCTGAAGTTTTCACATCATGGGTTGGCCATGGATTGGAAAGCGCTTCCATGGAAACAGAAGCCGCTGTTTTGGATTTCGGGCAAAGTTGCGCTGTGGATGGAGCCTTTCCATCCGTGGTGCATCTTGTGGCCAAGTACGCGGACAATCTTCGCGAAGGCCTGATTCAAAACGTCATGGTAGGCGGTGATTCCGGCGGTCGAGGCCTTCTGGTGGGGATGGTCTTGGGGGCGCATCACGGGTTTCGGGCGATTCCCGAGGAATGGATCCATGGGCTTCGAGCGGAAGAAAAAATTCGACGATGCGTTGAAGAAATCGACCGGGCTCGGTAAAGGAAAAAGCGCGCACAATGACACGTGAAGAGAGGCGAAGAAAATCTATGACACGTGAAGGTGATTTAGTCCTCGTTTACATAGAGGGAAAACCGGCGTTTTTTGCTCGGATTGAAAAGATATCCCCAGACCCCAAGCCGGAATGGTGGCAGGTGAAAATGCTGGTCCTTCAGGTGCCCTTGGTCACCGTAACCTGGATTCTTCGGGAACCTTACATTAACGGGGAAGAATTCACCATGGGAGGGCATCCCATGCGCCTGATCAAGGTGGAAGCCCCTGAGGAAGATGGGCCGACGTTCCAGGAACAAGAAACAGAACCCGGTAAAGGTCCGCCCGACCGTGACAGTTCCGGGCGGGATGCTTCTCCCAAGGTGGTTTCGTTGCTGGATCGCAAGCCTAAAAAGAAATCTTAGTGCTGATCCTTCGTTACCTGCGATAAAGTCCGGTTCGACTCTTTCAATAGAGAAGTTGATCGCAGATTTTTTCCTTGGTCAGTCCGCAACCGTAGCCGTAGGGCGCATGGAGGCGAAGCCGAAATGCGCCATATTGGGTTTTCGAAGTAGATGTTCCAGGCGTTTTCGGCCAAAAGGGTCGAGGGCGGTGGTGCTGCGATTCCCCCAAGGAGGGCATGGTTTCCTGTTAACACCTCTAGCGAGGAGAAACCATGCGAAGGCGGAGGAAAACGGCCATAGATATTTGAGAGTTGTGGGGCATTGACAAAACGGCTGGATGCCAACCAAGGCTGTTCCAAACCGCATCGAAAGACAAGGTCTGCAGCACCGAACCGCAAGGTGAATGGTAGCGCACTGCGTGCGCCCTACGGGAACGTGCAGCAACCCGTCGTGCGGGTGGAGCGGAGCAAAATCCACCCAAAAAACGGATCCACTTTCAATTCAAAGTATCGCTCCTGAATCTCTGCAAGCTTGCCCTTGTCATAAACCCGGGTGGTAAGGCTCTCTGTCCGGCACCGCCTCATCGCAGCGCCTCAGAATAATCGTGACTGTTTCCTGAAGACACCCGATGCAGCGTAGATCCCTCCGCTGGGAAATCTTTGATTCTTACCGGCATACCGTGGGGTGGAATGTTCCAGCTGATGGGACCTTGACACATGGCACTGGTTCTGAGGGGCATGATTGACAGAAACAGACAAACGATCGCGGTTGGGGTCCAGCTTAGCCGAAAATGCGCAGCGTGCCCATGATCGCGACGATGAGCCCGACGCCTAGGCCGATCATCCATTGCAACTGGGAAAAACGTTTGTCCATGGCCTCAAAGCGTTTGTACATGGCCTCAAAGCGTTTGTCCATAGCTTCAAAGCGCTTCTCCATAGCTTCGAAGCGTTTGTCCATAGCTTCGAAGTGTTTATTGACCGCCTCAAAACGGGCGACCATTTCACGCTGCAGCGCTTCGAAACGCTTTTCCATGGCTTCGAAACGCTTTTCCGCAGCATTAAAGTGTACGATCTGGATCTCTTTGAGGGCCCGCAGCTCTTCTTCAACGCGCACAATCCTTTCCATAAGGGAAAGTTCCCGGGCGCGCTGTTCGTTTTCCTTCACAAAAGCAACGAGCCTTTGCGCCAGAATCTCATCTACTTTCTCTCGAAAGAGGTGCTCAACGCTTTGGGCGATCCAGTCCTTCACTTCACTTTCGCTCACGGGGAAACCGGCGAGGGTCATGGGCAATGCTCCTTCTTTCGGCGTGTTGCTTAAAAACTTTAGCACCCGTTTATCCTGCTGACAAGATCAGCCGCAAGAAATGCCAAACCCACGTCATTCAAATGCAGGAAGAGAAGCCGTTGAGAGCTGTGACGTGGTGGAGCACCTGATTCGCAGCGGCCTGAAAGTTGTTTGTTCAAACATAAGGACCTTTTTTAAGGGAGCCCCCTAGCCGCATTTCGAAATGCAGGCTTTTGATAGTTAGTGGCTTCTCCGTAGCTCATAGGTTTTTGGAAAAGTTCAGGCGAGTCCTGGAATGGAGGCCGCTGAGTCCATCTGCGGACCGGAAGGCCACGGTTCCAGCGGAGTTTGGAGGGCCTTTTGGGGTATACGTGAGATTATGGATTGAGCGCCTGCCCTTCAGGCAAATTTTGGGGCGGACACATGGGTCCGCCCCTACAAGGGGAGACTGACGACATGAAAGTATTGTTCCTTTTATCGAGAGTAATAGGTTGAGGCCAAGGGCGGACACATGGGTCCGCCGCTACGAGAGCGTGATGAGGGGCATGAAAGTGTCTTGGAGTTAACAAGGGCGTGGAGTGGAGATCCCGCGGAAGAACGGGTGCGTTGCGGGCGCACGATCCCGAAACTCGGGGATGCTTAGGATCAGGGTTTTTCACAGCCCCGATGTTTGGAAGTCCACCAATCATCATGGCCGTCAAACCACCAGGCGGCGGAATCGGTTTCCAAAACCACTCGGGCCGCCTCGCGACCAATAGGGGTCTGCAAGCGTTCTAGGGCATAACGGATCCACTGGGTGGCATAGGCGTTGCCCAGGTCTTGCTGCTGCTTAAGTTCCAGCAGAAGGTCCAACTGGTCCGCATCGTGAGCCAACCGAGCCGCCTGCGTTTTTCCTTCTCGATATTCTTCAATGAAGGATCGCAGTTCCTCCCCAAAGGATAGACACTCCGTGAGGTCCCGCACGGCCTTGTCTTCATGCACGGTCACATATTGCTTGTTCACGTAATTCATGTCTCCGGTACGGGCTTCGGCCATGTCGTGAAACAAGCAGAGGCACACCACGCGATAGGGGTCTTCATGGCCGCTGAGGCGTGCCAGCGCAAAACCAATCACCGCTACGCGAAAGGAATGGTCGGCGACGGATTCCTTGCCGGATCCCAAGAATTGAAACCCGGAGCGGGCTGTCCGTTTGAGCATGCCCATTTCAAAAAAGAAATGGGCCACGGCACGAAGGTTTGGGCCGGAAGGAGCGTCATGCTTGGCATGGGTGCCGGAAGGTTTGGTGTTCTTTTCTGGATTCATGTACATGCTTTCAATGCCTCAATGAAAAGCGCCGTAACGGGCGGCGTTCTTGATTTCTTCCAGGGTAGCCCATCGAACCTTTTCCACATGGACTCGAAACAGAAAAGAACGTTCGGCAAAGGGATGACTAAAATCCGCCCAGACAATGCCTTCGTCCTGTTTCACGACACGAAAAGGTTGAAGTCGGCGTTGATCGTCCATGATATGACGAATCGCCCCAACTTCATGCGGCCCTTCCTCGGCGATGCTCTGCACCGGCAAAAGCACCAGTCCCTGCAAGGAAGGATCATTCCCAAAGGCTCCCGAAGGCAACAGGACATCCACGGAGTCGCCTTCTTCCAGGCCGAGGATCGCTTCTTCTAGAAAAGGCAGCAGGACTCCATGGCCTACAAGGCATTCCATGCGAAAGGGTCCTGTGGGAAAAGGGAACGGGCTTTCATCCGTAGGTTCCAAGCTATAGCGAAGTGTGACCGAACAGTGAGGCTGCACCTTCATGAATGTATCCTCAAAATCCTCAATGGCTTAAGGGTTCCCTTGATCCGATCCCACCCTTTCAGGCAAGCTCAAAATCCTACAGCCAAGATGGTTTGTCAATTCTGTGGTCGTTGACACTCTCAGGCAATTTCTCTAAAGTGACCCTTCACCCGCAGGAAAAGGCTTAGGAACAAAAGGAGTTAGCTCACATCAAACCCTCTGCGAGGGCATGCCGGCATGGTTTTGACGCCGTTGAGCCCTTGAGGTCTCTAGAGGACGCCTATGAAACTGACAGGAGCCCAAATTTTTTTCGAGTGTTTAAAAAAGGAAGGTGTGGAAATCATTTTTGGCTTTCCGGGTGGAGCGGTCTTAGACATTTACCATGAGATGCCCAAGCATCCCAGCATTCGTCATATCCTCGTAAGGCATGAACAAGGGGCGGCCCACATGGCCGACGGGTATGCACGAGCCACGGGCAAGGTCGGTGTGTGTCTGGTAACTTCTGGACCCGGGGCTACCAACACAGTGACGGGAATCGCCACCGCTTACATGGATTCCGTGCCCATGGTGATCTTTACGGGTCAGGTTCCGACGCTCCTTATCGGAAACGACGCCTTTCAGGAAGTGGACATCGTGGGGATCACACGTCCATGCACCAAGCACAATTACCTGGTCAAAGACGTCAATGATTTGGCGCGCATCATTCGAGAGGCCTTTTATTTGGCACGTACCGGCCGTCCCGGCCCCGTTTTGGTAGATTTACCGAAGGATGTCATTCAGGCCTTCACGGAGTTTCGTTATCCCAAAACGGTGCATCTGCGGGGGTATAAGCCCACCGTGGACCCGCACCAAGGCCAAATCCATAGAGCCTGGGACTTGTTAAAGACCGCCAAAAGACCGGTGCTTTACGCTGGAGGAGGCGTCATCATCTCCAGTGCTCATAAGGAACTCCTGCGCTTGGCCGAAATGCTGCGCGCTCCGGTGACAACAACCCTCATGGGTCTTGGAGGCTTTCCGGCAGTCACCAAAACTGAGGACGGAAAAAGGGTCCTGCATCCCCTCTGGTTGGGCATGTTGGGAATGCACGGAACGTTTCGAGCCAACATGGCTGTGCAAAACTGCGATGTGCTTTTTGCCATTGGAGCCCGATTTGATGATCGTGTGACAGGAAAGATTTCCGGTTTTGCTCCCAAGGCGAAGATCATTCACATTGATGTGGATCCCACCAGCATCAGCAAGAATGTGCTTGTGGACATCCCCATTGTGGGCGATTGCAAGAAAGCTTTGCAGAAATTGAATGAACTGGTGGAAAAGGAACCCATTCCCAACTTGGAAGAACTAAGGGCTCCTTGGTTGGAGCAGATCCGTCAATGGCGGGAGACGTATCCTCTGGCCTACAAGCAGGAAGGCGAAACCATCAAGCCTCAGTACGTGGTGGAAAAAATCTTCGAGCTGGCGTCAGAAGATGCCATCATAACCACGGAAGTGGGCCAGAACCAAATGTGGACGGCTCAGTATTTTCATTTCACCAAACCCCGTACACTCCTGACATCCGGCGGTTTGGGAACCATGGGCTACGGGCTTCCTGCGGCCATCGGCGCTCAGGCGGCTTTTCCGGATCGTTTGGTCATCGATGTGGCGGGGGACGGCAGTATTCAAATGAACATTCAGGAAATGATGACGGCCGTCTGTCACGAACTGCCCGTCAAAGTGGCCATTTTGAACAACCGGTTTCTCGGTATGGTCCGTCAATGGCAGGAATTGTTCTACAACAAAAACTACTGCGCCACATGCCTGGATGCCTCACCGGATTTCGTCAAACTTGCCGATGCTTACGGGGCGGTGGGACTTCGAGCCACCAAGCCTGAAGAGGTGGAACCGGTTCTGAGAGAAGCTTTTTCTATAAAGCGGCCGGTGATTATGGATTTTTGGGTAAATCCGGAAGAGGGCGTTTATCCCATGGTGCCCGCCGGCAAAGAAATTTCGGAGATGTTACTGGTATGAGCATGACACGACAAAACGGCTTAAGGCATACTATAGGCGTGCTGGTGGAAAACCAGCCCGGAGTGCTGTCCCGAGTGGCGGGGCTTTTCAGCGGCCGAGGGTTTAACATTGAATCCTTGACGGTGGCCGAGACCAACGAGCCGGGCTTGTCCCGCATCACCTTGGTGACGACGGGCGATCAGCACATTCTCGAGCAGATTGTCAAACAGCTCAACAAACTTATCAACGTGATCAAGGTGTATGATTTTCGAGATACGGAGTTTGTGGAGCGCGAGATGGCTTTGATCAAGGTGCGCGCCGAACAGCACACGCGCGCCGAAGTGCTTCGTATCGTGGACATCTTTCGAGCCAAGGTCGTGGATGTGAGCCCGCATTTTTACACCATCGAGGTGACGGGCGATGATGGCAAGATCCAGGCGATTCTGGAGCTTCTCGGGCAGATCGGTATTGTGGAAGTGGCGCGAACGGGCAAGGCGGCGCTGGCTCGAGCCAAGAAACACTGACCTTTGAGGAAGGAGGGGCTTTCATGCGGATTTTTTATGAAGCGGATGCCGATGCACGGTTTCTTCAAGGAAAAACGGTGGCCGTGATCGGTTATGGCAGTCAGGGACATGCTCAAGCGCAAAATCTTCGAGACAGCGGCATTAGTGTCATCGTCGGACAACGTCCGGGGTCGGCCAATTACGAAAAGGCAGTGGAAGACGGCTTTGAGCCTGTGAGCGCTCGAGAAGCGGCGGAAAAGGCCGACGTGATTCAAATGCTGGTTCCCGATCACATCCAGGCCAAGTTATATCGAGAAGACGTAGCACCCTTCATGACTTCTGGAAAGACGCTCCTCTTTTCCCATGGGTTTAACATTCATTTCGGGCAGATTGTGCCACCCAAGGATGTGGACGTGGTGATGGTGGCTCCCAAGGGACCCGGGCATCTGGTACGCAGTGAATATGTTCGAGGTGCAGGGGTACCGGCTTTGGTGGCGATTCATCAGGATGCCAGCGGCCAGGCACTGCAGACCGCTTTGGCTTATGCGCGAGGTATCGGGGCCACGCGAGCCGGGGTCATGGAAACCACCTTTCAGGAAGAGACGGAAACCGATCTTTTCGGCGAACAGGTGGTTTTGTGCGGCGGTGTTTCCGAACTCATCAAAGCCGGCTTTGAAACCCTTGTGGAAGCGGGCTACCAGCCGGAAATCGCCTTTTTTGAATGCATGCATGAACTGAAACTGATTGTGGACCTCATCTACCAGGGAGGTCTTTCCTACATGCGCTATTCAATCAGCGACACCGCCGAATACGGGGACTATACCCGCGGCAAGCGCATCATCACGGAAGAGACCCGCCGTGAAATGAAAAAAATTTTGCAGGAAATTCAAACGGGGGCTTTTGCTCGGGAATGGATTCTGGAAAACCAAGCGGGAACCCCCATGTTCCGTGCCATTCGCCAAAGAGAACGGGCCCATTTGGTGGAACAGGTGGGCAAGAGGCTTCGAGCCATGATGCCGTTCCTGGATGCCAAGGAATTCGCGTAACTCGTATGGGGGAACGTTTCCCAGAGCAGGGAGGCCATGGCTCTCCTGGAAACTCGGGCTTTGAGCTGACCTCTGATAACGAAAGAGCCCACGTTCCCAGACGTATATTGGTTCTTGGAGATGGTCTCAAAGACTGTTCGAGAACTCGCAAGACCAAGGTCTTGAACGGCGTTCGAAGGTAGGGGCGAGGCGCCGCCTCGCCCCTACAAATTTCAATCCGTGTTTTTTCTGGGGTGAACGAGGGGCTTCGGCCCGACGTTTCTGCGGGCGGGACGTCCGCGCTCCCAGGAAAATACTCGTTCTTGGACAGGCTCCTGAACAATGGGTTGCGGTGAGAACCAGAAGTTTTTTCGGGAAAAACTCATGAACAATGGACCACAGGATGAGGGTTTTCGACGTCTGCGAAACCACGTGCCGTTCATTCCGGAAGGTCTTCCGTATGTGCTCACGGGTGTGTTTCTGACTTTCACCTTTGCGCTGCTGGAATGGGCCGTTCCCACCATCCTTTTCGCCACAGCCACGGTGCTTATGGTGCACTTCTTTCGAGATCCCGTGAGATGGTCCAACGCGGGACCGGGCGATGTGGTGTCTCCGGCGGATGGGCGCATCCTTTTGGTGGAAAAAACCACGGAACCTCGTTTTACGGGACAGCCGTGTTGGAAAATAAGCATCTTCATGAATGTGTTTGACGTGCATGTCAATCGAGCGCCCGTCTCCGGCCGCATTGTCGACATGTTTTACCAAAAAGGGAGATTCCTGGCGGCGGACAAAGCGAAGGCGAGCCTGGAAAACGAGCAGAACTGGTTGCACCTGGAAACAGAAGCAGGCACATGGGTGGTGGTGACTCAGGTGGCGGGTCTCATTGCCCGACGCATTGTCTGTTGGCCCCACGTCGGTGATACTGTGTGCCGAGGGGAGCGGTTCGGAATGATTCGGTTCGGCTCCCGTTTGGACCTTTACATTCCTATAGCTGGCGACGTTTTGGTCCGAAAGGGTCAAAGGGTTTTCGCCGGAGAGACCATTTTATGTCGAATCCCGTAGACCGATTTTACGCAAAACGGCGGAAAAAACGTCGATGGTCCCAAGACGGTCAAGCCGGCCCGGTGACCTACGTGGTGCCGAACCTCTTTACCACGGGAAACCTTTTTGCCGGTTTTTACGGCATCGTCAGTAGCATCAACGGGCATTACGACAATGCGGCCATTGCCGTTCTTGTCTCGTGTGTCTTCGATATTTTGGACGGAAAAATCGCTCGGCTGACCAAAGCCACGAGCCGCTTTGGCGTCGAGTATGATTCCCTGGCAGACCTGGTGGCTTTCGGAGTGGGTCCCGGGCTTTTGATGTATCTATGGGCTCTAAAGCCTTTTGGCCGTCTGGGATGGCTCGCTGCTTTTCTTTTCGTGGCCTGCGGCGCTTTGCGACTGGCTCGTTTCAACGTGCAGGCGGGAAACGGAAGCAAGAAATACTTTACGGGACTGCCTATTCCCGGAGCGGCCTGCATGGTGGCGACCACCGTGCTGTTTCTCATGAAGATCAAGGGGATTTCA